>Ga0302123_10000209_pt1 | contig 46958 bp, 27 predicted proteins | sample CB21_321_MG_FD_203109 | JGI IMG/M metagenome (GOLD analysis project Ga0302123, IMG submission 203109) | Marine microbial communities from Western Arctic Ocean, Canada - CB21_32.1 | ecosystem: Environmental > Aquatic > Marine > Oceanic | place: Canada: Western Arctic Ocean | collected 2017-09-28 | reverse complement strand
GCCTGGCCCTGAAATGAAATTATTTCGACTAATTTCTGGCTACAGCACGCAGAAAAACACGCCGGTCTGAGCCACCGAATACGGCCTTTTCAAGGCTGAAACCCTCAAGAGGCCGTTTCAAGTCCGGATTAAGAGTAGGATTAAGATTAAGAGACGGTGCAGTTCGGTCGCGTTATGGAGAGGCCGCGTCGGCCGCGTCCCTATGTCTTGCGACAGATTCTCGTTCCACGGCTCCGCCCTGGAACGCACTGCTTGTGAGGCTCCGCCTCACGTTCATCACTGCGAGGCGGAGCCTCGAAAACATTGCGTTCCCGGGCAGAGCCCGGGAACGAGGGGGTCGCTTCGCTTCACTTCACTGCAAGGTCCATGATCATTTCCTGCGTGGCAGATTGCACGTCGGTGATCTCGCCGGTGACTCGGCCTTCGTGCATGACAATGATTCGATCTGCCATGCCGAGCACTTCAGGCAGTTCGCTGCTGATCATCAGAATGGCTTTGCCCTGATCCGCCAGGCGGTTGATCAGCGTGTAGATTTCGTACTTGGCACCCACATCAATCCCGCGTGTGGGTTCATCGAAGATGATGACTTCGGCATGGCGTTGAAGCCATTTGGCCAGCACGACCTTCTGTTGATTTCCGCCAGACACGTTCGCGGCCCGCTGGTCTGGACCAGACACTTTGATCTGCAGTTGTTCGACGTAGCCTTCGAAGGCCGACCGCTCGGCCGATTGACGGATGATGCCCATTCGTGCGAACCGCGACATGTTGGGCAGGCCGAAGTTCTCGAGCACGGAACGATTCAGCACGAGTCCGTGCTGTTTGCGGTCTTCAGTCAGCAGGCAAATGCCGGCCTTGATCGCCTGCCGCGGTTTGCGGAGATCAAGGTGCTTTCCATCCAGTGAAACCGTACCGGATTCCATACGATCGGCGCCGAAGACCAGTCGAGCCGTTTCGGTGCGGCCGGCTCCGATGAGTCCGGTCAGTGCGACGATCTCACCACGCCGGACATCGAGTGAAACGTCACGCACGACCGGCTTGCGCGTGAGACCACGAACGGACAGACCGTTCGCGGTCGACTTGTCCAGAGGGGGCCTGGCTTCCCGCTTTGGAAACTCGTTCTCCAGTTTACGGCCCACCATCATTTCAATCAGTGAATCTCGAGTCAGTTCGCCGATCGGCTTTGTTCCGACCAGGCCACCATCACGCAACACGGTCACTCGGTCAGCGATCTCGAAGATTTCGACCAGGCGATGGCTGACATAGACGATGCCGATGCCCTGCGACTTCAACTCGCGAATGATGCGGAACAAACCCTCGACTTCCCGGGGTGACAGCGCGGCACTGGGCTCGTCCATCACGATCAGACGCGATTCCAGAGCCAGGGCCTTGGCGATCTCAACAACCTGCTGCTGCGCGACCGTCAGATTCCGGATCAGCTCACTGGGATCCAGTTGCACGCCAATCCGCTCGAACAGTTCATTCGCGCGACGGCGCTCGGTCGCCACCGGGATGAGGCTGGCGCGGGCCGGTTCCTGACCGAGAAAAATGTTCTCACGAGCTGTCATCGCCGGAACCAGGTTGAATTCCTGGTAAATGATGCTGACGCCGGCTCGCTGGGAATCGAGCGGGCTGTGAATTTCGATCGCTGTGCCGTCGATTTCGATCGATCCGGAATCCGGCCGATGTGCCCCACCGAGGACTTTAATCAGCGTGCTCTTGCCGGCCCCGTTTTCGCCGAGCAACGCCACGACCTCGCCCGGGCGCACATCCAGATCAACCCCCGTCAGCGCACGAACACCGGGAAACGACTTCACGATCCCTTGCATCTCGAGCAATGGATGCGAGGGTGCGGAACTCGGCGAATCATCGGACACCGGCGTGCCGCCTTTACTCGCTGGGTTCGGATGGGGCAGCGTCGTCGGCCGCAGGCTCGTCCGCGTCGGGAGCGGGAGCGTCCGGAGGCTCAACCGGAGATCTCAGGCCTTCCAGTTCAGAGTCTTTTTCGGCGTCGGCCTTTTTATAGATCGCCGTCGGGATCAGCTCCATTTCATTGTACGACTCGCCGTTGATGTACTTGATGATGTTGTGGACGCTGGCCGATGCCATCTTTTTCGGGAACTGAATCGGGTCGGCGTAAATCTTGCCTTCCAGAATCGCCTGCTTGCCTTCGAGTTGTCCGTCAAATGCGACGATTGTGACCGCGTCGGTCTTGTCGACGGCATTCAGTGCCGTCCATGCTCCCAGCCCCGAGGGGTCGTTAATCGCGAAGATGCCTCGCAGATTCGGGTGAGCCTGCAATGCATCGGCTGTCGCGCGAAAGCCCTCGTCCTGTAGTCCACCGCCGTCGAGTTCCGCCACGACTTCGATTTTCCCGCTTTCCCGGCCTTCGTTGTGCGCGTCGACGACTTCGGTGAAACCCTGCACTCGCAGAACACATGAATTCGCCTGTTTGAAGTGCAGAACCAGCACCTCACCACCAGCGTCGCCCAGTGCTTCGACCATCGCTTCGCCAGCCAGTCTTCCGCCGCCCAGATTGTCCGTGCCAATGTGACCGGCAATCTTCACGTCCTCGGACACGCACTGCAGATCACACGTGAAGACCGGAATCCCCGCGTCGTTCGCCTTCTTCACGGCGGGACCGATGGCAATGCGGTCGGCCGGGTTGATGACGATCGCCGTGACACTTTGAGCAATGTAGTTGTCGATGTGTTTGGACTGTTCGTTCACATCACGCTCAGCGTCGTTGACGATCACTGAGAAACCGTGTGCTTCGCCTTCGGCCGTAATGCCGTCGGCAATGATCTTGAAGAATGGGTTCTTCAATTCCAGTGCCGAGTACCCGATGGTGCCGGCACTGCCGGGCACAAGCACTTCGGTTCCGACGGCGCCGGAACTGGTGGTTTCAGTCGTCAGCGATGTCCCCGGTGTCATGGGAGGACTCGTGGTACCAGCCGGTTTGCTGCAGCCGCTGGCCGCGAACACTGCGCAAACGGCTGTGAGAATCAATGAAGTGTGCCGCATGTCTAAACCCTCAAGACGGAGCAGTTGAAGCAGATGTGAATCGTCAAACTATGACCGCCGGTGTCTCAAATCAAGCGGTCAACATTTCGGGACAACAATCGGCGTCAGTGCCGCTGGCCACCACTTTCTCGTGTTATTCTGGCCTTAAGCGTGCGGCAGATGAGTTCTTACCTGTAGGACGGGCACTCTTGCCCGTCCCTGGGGCGACGGGCAGGAGTGCCCGTCCTACGGCAGGTAAATTCTCATCCACCGCACGCGTTAAGCGTCAGATTTGTCCGAGTACTTCGGCACGAATCCGCTCGCCGGGACGGTCGGCCGCACCGCGACGAGCCAGGCCGGAAGAATCCCCGCAATGATGCTCCCAGATGGCTTTCGGCACTGACGTTTGCTCGAATTCACAATCATCCGGATGTTGCTGAACGTGCTCGCTAATTGTGCCACCGACCCGCATGAAGACGAGTAACGCAGCGAACGTGGGCAACTTCATTGTCGGCGTTTCCAGTAGCCGGGCCGTCGACTGGTGTGGGCAACGGCAGTGACAACGACCGTCTCTGAATCTGAAATGTGGAAAACCAGCAGATACGGAAACCGGGAAACGCGGACATAGCGATGGATTCGTCCAATGACTGGATGCGATTCCGGATCGCTTGCGATGCGTTCCACTGCCCGATCCACCTGAGCGACGAGGCGTTCGGCGACCTGTGGAGCATGGTCTCGGTACCACTTCACGGCTTCACGCAATTCGTTCCGCGCCAGCTGATGAAACTCGATCACCGGCCGAGTTCCTCATCCAGTTCCGCCTTGACCTGCTTCCACGGAACTCCCGCTGAGCCATCACTGCAGCGTCGTTCCAGCTCATCCAGGAATGCTGGATCGTCGATGGACCATCCCGGAAGGCCGTCCGCGACGGAGTCCATCAGTTCCGTTGCCAGAAGGATGCGTTCGCCTTCTTCAAGTTCAAGGGCTGCTTTCAGGACGGCGTCTCGTGACGTTGACATGTCATTTCCCCTGCATCGTTTGGCTCATGATTCTACAGACGGGCTTTGGACTGCGACAACATCCGCTGCATCAGATGCTGCACGTACGCCGCCACTCTCCGCCCTTTGAGCATTGATCAACAGGCCTTTGTGCCTCGTACCAATTCGTAACATCGCCGATGGAGGTGAAGATTGGACGTACCGAAGTCCGATTGGTTTCGGACTCCGTTTCCTCCGAACCGGATGTCAATTCTCAGGTCGGAGCAGTTTGCTGAGATGACCAACCAGCTCGGAGCTGGCGACGTTAGCCTGTTCTCCGCGGACCTGCAGATTCTTGACCTGCCAGGTGTCGTTGGCGAACTCGTCTTCACCCGCGATCACAGCCAGCTTATGGCCCTTTCGATCGGCGTACTTCAGTTGCTTGCCCAGGTTGCGGGCTTCGGGGAAGACCTCGACGGTGAATCCCGCCAGGCGCAGGTCGCGTGCGAGTCGTAAGTAATCCCCCAGTCGCTGGGCGTCGAACTGAGGGATGAATATCTCGGCGGGGGTCGAGGCTGATTCGACCATGTCGAGCATTTCCATCGCGGCCAGCAGCCGGTCGAGACCCAGACTGGCGCCAACCCCCGGGAGTTTCTGGTTTGTGAACAAGCCGGCCAGATTGTCGTAACGACCGCCCGAGCACACGCTACCGATCTCGGGTTTGTCGCCCAGAAACGTCTCGTAGATCGTGCCCGTGTAGTAGTCCAGGCCTCGGGCGATCGACAGGTCCAGTTCGATGCGTCCGTCTGGAATCCCGACGTGACTGCAGGCGGCGAACAGTTCTCGCAGCCGGGCGATTCCGAGCTGTCCAGATTCGCTGCCTTCAAGCATGTTCTCGACCGATGCAAGCATCGTCGCGGAATCGCCAGTCAGTTCGGCGAGATCGAGGACAGCCGACGCCTGTTCCGCGGTCGCTCCGACGTGCTCGACCATTTCCGTGATGACCTTGTCGCGGCCAATTTTGGGCAACTTGTCGAGCGCCCTCAGCACACCGACGGTCTGATCGGTCAGGCCCTGCTTTTCGAGCACTCCATTCAGCACCAGACGGTTGTTGACTCGGATGGTGAACCGCTCGAAGCCGATCCGTTCCATCAGGTCGTGTATGACCAGAAGCGTTTCGATGTCCGACGTGTTGGACTCGGTACCGATCGTGTCGAAGTCGCACTGCATGAACTCGCGGTAGCGGCCCCTCTGTGTGTTCTCGCCGCGCCAAACCGTGCCGATGTGATATCGCTTAAACGGCGTGCCGAGGTCGTGATAGTGCTGGGCGGCGAAGCGGGCGAGTGGAATGGTCAGGTCGAATCGCAGAGCGACGTCGCGATCGCCGTGGTCCGTGAACCGGTAGAGCTGCTTGTCGGTCTCGTCGCCGCCCTTGCCGAGCAGGATTTCCGTGTATTCGAGCGCTGGCGTGTCGATCGGACTGAAACCGTAGCTCCGATAAACGGACCGGGCGGTATCGATCAGCGTCTCACGTGCGATCATTGCGTTGGGTAGGTAATCCCGAAACCCCTTGAGTGTGCGGGGTTTGATCAGCTTGCTCACGATTGTGCCTTTGTCTGCGGTGTTGAGTTCGAGCCGTGGAAGTTAGTCGTTTCGAATCGCGGATCCCAGGCAGCTACTCGTTCCAACGCTCCGCGTTGGAATACCGGTCGGACGCTCTGCGTCCCGGGCATGGACTTACGGGACGCAGAGCGTCCGGAGCCCGTTCCAACGCGGAGCGTTGGAACGAGTTTCGATGAACTGGCTGGCTGAATACTGTCTGATAGACTCCGCGCGAACTCGGGACACGCCTGTGGGTCCGGGGTTCAATCGGTTTCTTCAGGGAGCATGCGTTGATGAGTGACGATTTAGTGTTGCCTTCCGGGTTTCGCAGTTCAGGACTGCACTGCGGAGTTAAGTCCGATCCGGCCAATCCCGACCTGTCGCTGTTCGTGTCGGATCGCCCCGCCGCTTTGGCGGGTGTGTTTACTCAGAACAAAGTCTGCGGGGCGCCAGTAAAGGTTTCACGCGAGCGAGTACCACGTGGGACCGGGCGAGCGGTGATCATCAACTCGGGAAATGCAAATGCCTGCACAGGGGACCGTGGGCTCGACGACGCGCGATGGATGACCGCAGAGACGGCGCGGGCACTGGGATGCGATGTCGAGGACGTCGTCGTGTGCTCGACGGGCATCATCGGGCACTTCCTGCCGCGCGAAGCGATCGGCTCCGGTATTCCGCAAGCGGTTTCGCAGCTCGCCGATACCGGTGAAGCGTTTCAGAATGCCGCCCGAGGCATGCTGACGACCGACACCTTTCCGAAGCTGTCCTCGAAGACCGCGAACGTCAATGGCGCGATCGTTCGGGTCAGTGGAGTTGCCAAGGGGGCCGCGATGATCGGTCCGAACATGGCCACGATGCTGGCCGTGATCATGACCGACGCCGACCTGTCGCCCGCGGAGACCGACGCGATGCTGCGGCACGCAGTGAATCGCAGCTTTAACTGCATCAGCGTCGAAGGGCACACCAGCACGAGCGACACGGTGTTCCTGTTTGCCAACGCGGCGTCCGGGTCAGGGGCCTCGGACGATGTCGCGCACGCTCAATTGCAGACAGCGATCGACGACGTGGCAATGGAACTCGCGATGGCGATCGTGCGTGATGCAGAAGGCGCGGATCACTTTGTCGAAATCGACGTCTGCGGTGCCCGCAACGAAGACGAAGCGCATCGCATCGCGAAAGAGATCGCCGACGGTCCGCTGGTCAAAACAGCCATCACTGGCGCCGATCCGAACTGGGGACGGATTGTCTCGGCAGCCGGTTACTCGGGTGTCGAGATGGAAGAAGAAGAGATTAGTCTGTTCATTAATGACGTCGAGATTTACCGCGCTGGAGCACCGACCGAATACGACGAGGCGGCACTGTCCGCCTCGATGCGGGAGAACCGCGACGTTTCGATCCGACTGCAGCTTTCACACGGCGAAGCCAGCGTGCGATTCTGGACGTGCGATCTGACGACGGAATACGTGCGGCTCAATTCTGAGTACACGACGTAAATGATCGGCTTGCGATACCGTTTCAAACGAGCATTCCCTCTCCCTAACCCTCTCCCCCAATGGGAGAGGGGACTTGTGTTGTGCGATGAGTCATACACCAACGCCGAAAAGCTGCTGCACTCCGAGCGCCGGCGATCGTGAGCCGTTGCAGCCACTGATCGATCTCAGTCCACCGAGCGAAGCGGCCGACTCAACGGATGGCATGGTCAGGCTCGATGGTGGTTCGTTTCTTATGGGCAGCGAGGCCAGGGAAGCATGGGCCCAGGACGGTGAGGGACCCGTGCGAAGCGTTTCGGTGAGCCCGTTCTGGATCGACGTTTACTCGGTCACGAATCGGCAGTTTTCTGAGTTTGTGGAGTCGACCGATTATCGAACGGAAGCGGAACGGTTTGGCTGGTCGTTCGTGTTTCATCTGCATCTGCGTAAGAAGCAACGCGAGGAATTGCGGACGAAACGGGCCGTCGCCGGATTGACGTGGTGGCTGGCTGTGCCCGAAGCCTGCTGGCGGGCGCCATTCGGTGCAGGTTCGGATCTGGCAGCTTGCCTGGACCATCCCGTTGTGCACGTTTCGTGGAACGACGCGTCGGCCTACGCGCGCTGGGCAGGCAAGCGACTTCCGACCGAGGCCGAATGGGAATTCGCAGCCCGCGGAGGGCTGGAACAACAGACCTGGCCCTGGGGCAATCGTCTGTTGTCGCGAGGACAACACCGCTGCAACATCTTTCAGGGTGACTTTCCCAAGAAGGACACGGGCGCTGATGGTCACAAGGGCACGTGCCCCGCTCACGAATTCGAGCCGAATGGATTCGGGCTCTACAACTGCGTGGGCAACGTGTGGGAGTGGTGCCAGGACTGGTTCAGCCCGAACTACCACAAGATGCGGTCGGACCTGAACGACAACCCAACCGGTCCGCCGAGCGGAACAAAGCGCAGCCAGCGCGGCGGGTCGTATCTGTGTCACGATTCCTACTGCAACCGGTACCGGGTTTCGGCGCGGATCGGAAATACACCGGACAGTTCGGGCGGCAACGTGGGTTTCCGCTGCGTTCGGACGGCAGAATGCTGAATCTCGGAAGCTCAGTCCGAGTTGGGTTCTGAGGATATGTGGCATCCAGTCAGCACGTCGTCCCAGTGCCGGGCGAGTGCGCTCCCCATCAGAAGGCCCCATCCTTGAGCCATTTCGGGCGGATCGGCAGATTCGGAACGCTTCCGTCGATTTTGGAAGCTCTGGACGACTTCGGTTGTCGATAACCAGATCAAGGAGTGGGAAGCTGTACCGGTTGAGGTGACTCTGCGGACCGACCAAAGAGGCTCCAGCCAATTCACGGACGGTCCTGGCGACCCGTCGGGTCAACCAGCGTTTTGATTCTGGACACGGACTAAGGAACGGGCGCAGGTTCATGCTCCGAACTGACTGGCTTGTGAATCTGATGCGTCGCCCGCGGCGACCGGGCACGTATTTCACGGGGACGGACCGATCTCGTCGAACCGGACGGCGATTGACGCGGACGCACCCCCCCGCGTGCGAAATGCTCGAAGTTCGGCAGATGCTTGATGCGTCGGCTCCCGCGCTCGTGAATGGTGTTTATGAGCTGCAGTCCGATGGCAGCTCTTATGAACTCGACGTACTCGACGGGCAGCCCGATGGTGCGACCATCGCGTCTGTCTCGAACGGATCGTTGGGCGGGCATGTCGAAGTGAGTGCCGATGGGCGGGCTCTCAACTACACGCCGTTCCCCGGCACCAGCGGCACCGAAACGTTTTTCTATGCGCTGACGGTCGGGGAAGGTGCGGCAGTCGGAAATACGACGCAAGTCACGGCCGAATTGCAGTCGCCCGCTGAGAATGACTCGTTGACGGTCATCGAGAATTCGGACGCCGTCCGTGTTGACGTGTTGGCCAACGACATGCTGCCACCGGATTACGACGGACCGGGCGTCATCACGGCCGTCAGCTTCGGATCGAGTGGCGGCGACGTCGAGATCACCGACGACGGACTGGCGGTGATCTACCAGCCGGCTCCAGACGGCTCCGGCATCGAGCAATTCGCATACATCATCGACGATACCTTCGCGGCGACTGTCAGTGTCGAAATCGAGAGAGTCGTCGACGATCGCTTCGTCAGCTTCGACGTCGCTCCGGGCGGGACATTCGCCGTTCAACTTCCCGATGACGACATCTTTACGGATGAGTACTCCGGCCCGCGTCAGATCACGTCGGTTGCCGGAGCCGAGCACGGGACGGTCGCAGTCGGCAGCGACGGCAGTTCGCTCGTCTATACCCCGGGAAGTGGCCTGCAAAACGTGACGGACAGTGTCGGCGTAACATTCGACGGCCGATACGCGGTGCTGGTGTCGTTCCACATCGGTGACGCAACTGCGAACGACAACGTCTCGCTGGACGCCGGAAGCACGGACTTCGAAATCGATGTGCTGGCCAACGATCCGATCCAGAACGGCCTGCTGCCCGACGTGTCCGCGGAAGACATCGTCATCACCGCCGTGTCGGAACCGTCGCAGAGCGGTCGCGTCCAGATTTCGGGCGATGGACGGCGAGTGATTTACTCTTCACCAGATGGGTTCCTGGGAGTCGAGTCGTTCACATACACGGTCACTGGCGGATACGAGTCGACAGTCTTTGTCGACCTCTCGTCCCCCGTGCGGAAGGACTTCGAGTCCGTGCTGCAGGATGGCGGTGAGTCCGAACTCGACGTGCTCGCCAACGACTTCCTCGGCAACGGCACGCCCGCTGGACCGCGCGTCATCACTGCGGTCTCGGAGCCGGGACGCGGCACTGTCCGCGTGTCGGACGACGGCTCGCGGCTGCTCTACACGCCGGAAGATGGCTTCACCGGGCAAGACTCGTTTACGTATGAAGTCAATGGCGAGACCGAAGCGAATGTCAGCGTCCGGGTCGAGAGCCGTGTGCAAAACGATCGTTTCGCCGAGCGGCTGACGCCGTCACTCGATCCCATCGGCCTGCCGGTGCTCGATAACGATCGCGCCTTTCAGAGCGGAGCGAACGGCACAATTACCGCGGTGACGCAGCCGACGACGGGGGGTGTCGTCGAGATCGCGTCCGACGGCCGCTCACTTATCTTCGTTTCGGACGAGATGCAGTCCGGTTCGATCAGGTTTACCTACACGGTCGACGGAGACTACGAAGCGACGGTCGTGTTGCGACGCGAGGCGTCCGTGCGGCTGAACACCGACAGCGGCGTGATGGTCCGCGATGGAGAGCCGCTCACGCTGCAACCGCTCAGCAATGATGATCTCGGCACCGCGATTCAAAATCTCACCGGCAGCGATTATCCGTTTCCCGGACTGATCACGTCGCTCGGGCCGACCACCGAAGGCGGCACTGCCACGCTGGAGAGCGACGGACTGACGGTGACCTACACGCCTGCCGCAGGCTTCGTCGGCACGGACACGTTTGAGTACACGGTCGATGGCCGGTTTACCGGGACGGTTCGCGTTACGGTGAATCCGCCGCTGCGTCTGAACACGGATCATCTCACCGTCGACCAGAACTCCGACCCGGTTGTGTTCGACGTGCTGCGGAACGACCAATCCTGGAGTCAGCCCGACCGGCGATTCAACAACGGTACCAGCGACAATCCGTTCCCTGGCACGATCACCGCGGTGAGTGCAACGGAAGCCGGCGGGACGGTGACAATTGCCGCAGACGGCCGGACGGTGCTCTATACACCACCAACGGACTTCCACGGCCAGGACGTTTTAACTTACACGGTCGACGGCGAGTTCACTGAAACGGTCCAAGTCAACGTCATCCGCCGGGCCCGCGATGACCAGGCCGCCGTCCTGACGGGATCGTCGGACAACGTCATCCACGTGCTCGCGAACGATCCGCTTTCAGCCGACTACTCGGGTGCCGGGGTGATCACCGCGGTGTCGGTGACTGAGCACGGCGGCACGGTCGTGATCAACGAGGACGGTCGGACAATTCGTTACACCCGCGCCGATGGTTTCACCGGCACGGACTCGTTCACGTACACGGTCGACGGCCGGCAGCACGCCGCGGTCACGGTCGAGGTCGTCAGTTCGGTTGCCGATCTGGTCGAACGGTTCGAGTCGCTTGACGCCTTCCGCGACTGGCTGATCGAAGATGCTCTTGTCCGCTACGACCACCTGTTCGGGCAGGAACACACGCCGATTCCCTGGTTCCTCTTCTCTTCGATGGAGTCTGCTGCGACCGGTGCCGTCACAACGACATCGACACTCGACACCAATTTTTCCGAAACCAACGTGCAGGTCGCTGGCGTCGATGAAGCCGACCTGATTGAGAACGACGGGGAGCACCTGTATGTCCTCAGCGGCAGCGAGCTGGTCGTGCTCAAAGCGTTTCCCGCTGACGAATTGACTGAACTGGCCCGCGTGCGGATCGACGGCCTCCCGGTCGGCATGTATCTGCACGAAGACCGTCTCACGATCGTGTCGCGACTGCCACAACGATTCCCGCCGTTCAACCGAGGAACGGTCGACGTGTTCCGCGACCTCCCGTCTGACATCGCGGTCGCAGACACATCTACCAGTTCGCTGCAGTTCGCTGGTGGATTCTCCGACATCATCTGGCCAGGACCCGTGCGATCACCGACGAGCGAGGCGACGATCGTTACCGTGCTCGATGTCAGCGATCCGTCCGCTCCGCAGTTCGTGCAGCAGACAACGCTTGACGGAGATTACCGTGAGTCGCGTTCGATCGACGGCATGCTCCACCTGGTCGTGCAGTCATCGCCATTGCAGCTTTCCGCACCGCGACTCCTCGACCTGCCTGAACCCGAACTCGATTTTGACGACGTCTTGACGTCGAGCGACCCGACAACGGACGGGTCTTCTGGAACAGTGACCCCAGCCATCAATTTCGTGGGCCTGCCACCGGACGTGTGGCGGAGAGAGCCGACTGGCATCTACGAGACACGCGACGAATACACCGCTCGCATTACGGCGTCGTTCGACCAGTTGCTCGACGAATTGCTGCCGGGCTACGTGACCGTCAACGCCGACGGGACCGTGCTTGAAGGCCGGATGATCGATCCGACGCAGATCGTGCGGATCGAGGATTCGCCGTCGTCGCCGCTGGTCACTGTTGTGAGTCTCGACACACGCGGAGGCGCGGCCGCTCCGGTCGCAGCCGAGGCGCTGCTGACCTCGTCCGGACGCGAGATTTACGCCACTGCCGAACATCTCTACCTGTTCCAGACTCAAAACAGCCAGTCGTCGAGTCTGACGGCGGGCGATACCAGCTACACCGCCATCTACCAGTTCGACTGGAACAGCGACGTTGGCGGGATCGACCTGGCGGGCACGGGCTCGGTCGCGGGTCGCCTGCTGGATCAGTTCTCGGCGGACGAACACGACGGGCGGCTGCGGATCGTCACATCCACCAGCCGGAGCACTCCCACCGGAACTCGCGCTGTGACCGATCTGACCGTGTTCGAAAACCGCGCCGGCCTGCTGCAACCGGTCGGTTCCGAACTGGACATCGCCCGCGGCTCGCAACTCAAGTCCGTCCGTTTCTTCGGCGACCGAGCCTTCACGGCGACCTTCCAGGCCACGTCGCCGCTATCGGTCATTGACCTCAGCGATCCCCTCGACCCGGAACTGCTGGGCGAGGTCCGCAGCATCGGCACACCGACCTACATGCAGCCGATCGATGCGTCACACCTGCTAACCGTCGGCCGCAGCACGGTCGGGTTCGGCGTCGGAGCCACGCAAGTATCGTTGTACGACGTCAGCGATCCGACCCAACCGCTACTCATTGACCGCGATGCCCTGCCGAGATTCTCGACGTCGCTCGCGGAAGGCGATCATCACGCGTTCGGCTGGTTCGGCTTCCACCAGACGCTAGCCATTCCGACCAGCCGCTCGTTCAGCAGCCGGATCGACCACGACGGTGACGGTTTTCGCGAATCGAACGAGCGGTTGCGGGAAGACATCCTGCAGACGTTCCGCATCGACACGTCGTTTGCCGGGCGATCCGAAGACGCGATCGTCCTCAGCGGCAGCGTCGAGCACGACAGCGCGATCCTGCGAGCCGCGTTCATCAACGACGTGCTCTACAGCATCGGCGACCGGCAGACGAAAGCAGTCTCGATCAACGATCCCGATCAGCTCATCGCTGAGGTGACCTACGAGACGGACGTGATCGACTTGCCGATTCCGATTCCGCTTCCGCGCCCCGGCGATCCGTTCATTATCCAGCTGCCCGACAATGTCGAGCCGCCGATTCTGCGGCTGCGACTCAATGCGGTGAACTTCGCCGGACACCCCGATCGTGTTGGTGATGCCGGTAACGGCGCGGTCGAACTGACAACGGACATACTGCGTGCCGGTCTGGCCGAGGTGACCGATGGGACACTCAGCATCGACGCGACCTCGCTTCCGGACGCTCGAGTGCAAATCCTCACGGACGGCGCAACGAACGAACTCGTCGTACGAATCAGTAACGCGGGTAATGCACCGATCGAGCAGCGATTCGACGCCACTGACCTGACGCTCGTCCGCGTGACGACCGGAGACTCAGACGACCGCATCGATCTGACGGGCCTGTCGATCGCGGCCGAAGTGCACAGCGGCGGCGGCGACGATACGGTCAGAGGCGGACGCTCGGATGACACGGTCGATGGCGGTACCGGCGACGATATGATCCTCGGGCGTGCCGGGCGCGACTTGCTTCGCGGCGGCGACGGCAACGACACAATCAAAGGTGGCCGACACAACGACACGCTCGAAGGTGGTGACGGCGACGACATGATCTTCGGCCGCGCCGGACGCGACCTCATCCGCGGCGGAGCCGGAGACGACGATCTCCGCGGCGGCGCCCGGAACGACACGCTCGACGGTGGAACGGGCACGGACATCCTGAACGGCGGCGCCGGCCGCACAGTGGTCATCGACGAAGTCGCGGGCAATGTGACGATCCAGGACAACCGCTACTGGTCCGACCGAGGGGACCGCGCACGTTCGAGTGGACCGATCAGCCGACTGATCCTGACAGGCAGCGCCGCCGCCGACCGATTCGACGCCTCGGCCAGAACGCGCACTGTCGAGATCCACGGTGGCTCAGGCGACGACCTGGTGATCGGCTCCAGTGCGAACGACAACCTGCAGGGCGACGCGGGCGACGACACGCTGCGAGGCGGAGCCGGTAGGGATCGGCTGTCTGGCGGCGACGGTGACGACAACGTCCGCGGCGAAGGCGACGTGGACACTCTGAGTGGGGGCAAGGGGAACGATCTTCTCCACGGTGGCGGTGGCCGTTCGGTGTTGGAAGAAGCCGCTGACTCGGACATCACAATCGCCGGTTTCGGTCGAGAAACGACGCTTGAGGGCCTCGGCCAGGACCGCCTTGTGGGCTTCTATTCCGCCGCAGTCCTGCGCGGTGGTCCATCCGACAACAGTCTGGACGCAAGCAGATTCGGTGGCCGAGCGACCCTGCTGGGAGGCAGCGGCTCCGACCGACTGTTTGGCGCCCAACGACCAGGCCGTCTGGTCGGCGGCCCCGGAGCAGACGAACTCATGCCCGGCACCGAGCTCGACGACATCCCACCCGACGCAGCGGACATCGTGCACGCCCCTGATTCAGCCATCGAACCCGTGTCAGAAGACGCCATCAACGACGCAATGCAACGTCTCCAGTCCGGAGCGTGATTGCTGACACGCGCGGGCAGAAACAGAGGGCTGCGACGAGGTTCATCAAGACATGTTGCAGTTCCGTCAAGTTTCGTTCCGGGTGCCACCCCGCGACTCGGTAAACACCGGCGCGCGATCAAAGTCAGCCGGAACATGAACAGCCAGACGCATGCAACCGTCAGCATGCCACGACTCACCGCCGTCAGTCGAGCCACTCTTCCGGCAGGTCCAACGGATGCAGCCGCTGCTCAGCCGCCGGTCGGACACGGAGCACAAATACGGTGTCGCCCCGGATCGTGAATACGGCCCGGTAGCTCCGCCGAGAACCCAACCCGACAAGCCGATCCCGCAGCTCAAACGGGAGATCATCATTCTCGACAGACAGAGCGTGACTCTCCGGGAACTGGTCGAGCGTCTGAACCTGCTCGTGAACGGTATGAAACCACCGTTCCGCCTGCTCCCGAGAGTGATGCTGAGCCCACCATTCGGCATTGCGTTCAATATCGCGCCGGGCGAGCTTCGCGATGCGCACGTGAAACGTCATGATCTCGGCGCGAATCCAAGCCGAACGCGCATCTCCTCGAAAGCCTCATCGACCGGCTGCGTCTCGCCATTCTCCATCTGCTGAATCCCGGCTCGAATCGCCTCCCGATCCAGCACCCGCTTCGCCTGCTGATGCATTCCCGGATCACAGATGACGTACAGACGCTGCGTCTGGGGATCCATAACTTCCAGCTCTTCAGCCTCACTGGCCTGCAGCGCGTCGGACAGTTCTTTTGAGAGTTGCGGAGTCATGGTCCGACTATACCACATGATCGACGGAAGGGACAAAGTCGTCATTGCGCCGACTTCGGAACAAGGATTCCTGACTTTGTCTTGATGAATTGGTCCTCGCTTTTCTCAATTTCGATCATCGCCTTAACGACCTGCTGACCAATCGTTGAAGTTCCGCAGACGAATGCTGTTCGTCGGTCCTCATTCCACCAGCTCTGAATGCCTCCAAACCAGCGGTTCAAATGCCTTAGATCCCACGAGCCAGCGAAGCTCCGGTCCCGGTGCTGTTCGTCGACGTCGCTACGCGACTAAACTTCCGGCTTCCATGTGGGGCATGCCCCGCGCCAGTCTGATTCACCGTGCGAGGTCATCATGAGACATTCACTGGCCGGCATTTTGCTGATTCTGACGGCAGTCGTCACTTCTGTGCCCGTTTCGGCTGAGGAAGTTTCACCGCATCTGACGGTCTACCCTGGTGCAGTCAATGGAGTCATGATTGAAGACGGTGATACCACCGTTGCTGTTTACGGACTGCCGGACAAAGTCGAGGTCGAGGTCGACCATCTGCTGCTGACGCATCACCGCCGAGATGTCGTGACGTCTGCCCTGAAGGTGATCAAGGCAGGTGCTCACGTCCACGCTCCGGAAGCCGAACGGGATCTGTTCGAGAAGCCTGAGGCATGGTGGGAAGCGTTCCTGGAGAAGCGGTTTCACGATTATTCACAGCAATCGACGAAGGTGCTGGTTAAGCCGGTCCGGGTTGATTCGTGGGTGAAGGCCGACGACGAGATCAAAGCGGGCAACTACATGTTTCGCGTCCTGGAAACTCCCGGATTCACTCGCGGAGCCGTTTCTTATGTTGCGAAGATTGACGGCAAGACCGTCGCATTTACCGGCGACCTGATCTATGGCGACGGACAGCTGTTCGACCTGTACAGCTTTCAGGATGCAATTCCCGAAGCAAAGATCGGCGGGTATCACGGTCATGCCGGTCGACTCGCAGTGCTGATCCCCAGCCTGCGCAGAGTCGCCGCCACGAACCCGGACCTGATTGTGCCCGCACGCGGGCCTGTCATCCGCAATCCGCAGGCGGCCATTGAAAAACTTATTGCCCGCGTTCAGGCGTACTATGCGAATTATCTTTCCACCAACGCGCTCAACTGGTACTTCAAAGAAGAGCGTATGACGATTAAGGGCCGGCGCGTTCTGGGCGAAGACGCCGACGTCAAACTGATGCCTTACTCTCTGTACCAGGACACGCCCGACTGGATCTGGGAGAACTCAACGAGCCGCATGCTGATCTCAGATGACGGACACGGTTTTCTGCTCGACTGCGGTTACCAGCGCGTGATCGACGGAGTCAAGAAACTGATGGCCGATGGGCTGGTCACGAAGGTCGATGGTATTTTTGTCACGCATTACCACGACGATCACACCAACATGGTGCAGGCCGCGTCCGAGGAATTCGATTGCCCGATTTATGCCACGACAGAGTACGTCGAGATTCTGGAGAACCCTAGTGGTTATCACATGCCGGCCACGACTCACAATCCGATGAAGAACGTCAAAGGGATGAAGACCGGGGAAAAGCTGAAGTGGAAAGAGTACGAACTCGAGTTCCATTTCTACCCGGGCCAGGCCATCCATCACGGAGCCATGCTGGTTCGGCGCGAGAAGGAAACGCCTGTCTTCTTCATCGGCGACGCGTTCTCACCGTCCGGTATGGACGACTACTGCCTGCTGAATCGTAATCTTGTGGGCGATGGACTCGGCTACCTGCATTGTCTCGACAAGGTGCGTGCACTTGGACCGAACTACTGGCTGATCAACGAGCACATTCCACACGTGTTTCGTTTCTCTCCGAAGGAACTCGATTACCTGGAAAGCAGCTACCGCAAACGGATTGACATCCTGGACGAGTTGCTCCCGTGGGATAATGCGAACTACGGAATCGATGAGCAATGGGCAGTCCTCTATCCAAGAGCAGTGACCGTGAAGGCGGGTGAGACAGTCGAGCTGCAACTGCGGCTGACCAACCACTCGCCTGAGACGCGGACATTCAGCGTGACATTTGGCGGGGACTTTCCCGGCTCAGCGATGATTGAACCGCGCGTCGCATCGGGCACGACGGTGGTATCGAAGATCCGATTCAAAGCGCCCGGGAAAGGCCTGCACGTCATTACGACGGACATCGATTCGAACGGCATGCAATTCCGCGACTGGTGCGATGCACTGATCCGTGTCGAGTAACGAATTCACTGTCGATTCAGGCGTCGGAGTTCGTCTACGGCGTCTGAATCGTCCCATCACCCTACACCCCGTACTCTTTGATCTTGCGATACAGGGTGCGTTCACCAATGGCGAGCAATCGGGCGGCTTCCTGGCGGTTTCCGCCGGTCAACTCCAGCGCCTTCTGAATGTAGTATCGCTCGACTTCGTCCATTGGCCGGCCGACCAGAGAGTCCGGTCCGACGCCGGAGATCATGCCGCTGGCCAGCCCGCCGCCGTCTTCATCGTCCGTGACACCGATTGCCGGGATATCGTCCGGCAGATCGTCGACGTCCAGAACTCCGTCCATGTCCTGAACGAACATGCTTTCCAGTGCATTTCGGAGCTGTCGAATGTTGCCGGGCCAGTCATGGGCAATCAGCGACTGGCGGGCCGCACGGGACACGGCGGGTTTTTCGCGTCCGTAGCTGTCGACGAGCTGTTCGAGGAAATGATCAATCAGCAGAGGCACATCCACGCGCCGTTCCCGAAGTGGCGGCAGCATCACCGCGATCACTCTCAGCCTGTAGTACAGGTCCTCGCGGAACCTTCCGTCCTTGACGAGCTGCTCGAGATCAGCATTCGTTGCCGCGACCAGCCGGACGTTGATCCCCAGTTCCTCATTCGAACCCACGCGTGAGATTCTGCGGTTCTCCAGCACGCGCAGCAGCTTGATCTGCGTGTCGAGCGGCATCTCGCCGACTTCATCCAGAAACAGCGTCCCGCCATTGGCGTATTCCAGCTTGCCGATGCGGCGGTCGAGAGCGTTCGTGAAGGCCCCCTTCTCATGACCGAACAGTTCGCTTTCGAGGATGCTCTCCGGCAGCGCCGAAATATTCAGCGGCACGAACGGCTTGTTCTTGCGGACGTTGTTCTGGTGCAGCGCCCGAGCGACCAGCTCTTTACCGGTTCCGTTTTCACCGAGGATCAGCACGGTCGTGTCCATGGGCGCGATCTGCCGCAGCCGGTCGATGACCCGCTTCATGGCCGGACTGTTCCCGATCACGCCTTCGAAACCAAACTTCTCGTCCAGCTTGCGACTCAGTTCGGCGTTCTGCCGCACGAGTCGGATCCGGGTTGAGGCTTTCTCGACGGCCTGACGCAGCTCGTGGATGTCGACTGGCTTGGTCAGATACAGCGACGCTCCGGCCTGTCCGGCGGCCAGCGCGGACTGATACGAGAAGTGTCCGGTGAGCAGAATGACCTCGGCGTCCGGCAGTTCTTCGCGGGTCTTCTTAAGAATCTCCAGACCGTCGACGTCATCCATCCGCAGGTCAGTGATGACCACGTCGTATTCGTTGCTCTCGATCGCCTGCACACCGCGCTCGCCGGACGGCGCGACCTCGCATTCGTGCCCCATCGGTTCCAGGCTGTCTTTGACGGCCTCGGCATGCGATTCGTCGTCGTCGACGATCAGCACCCGCACTGGAATTTCCGGCAGATGAGATGTGCCAGGTTTCGTGGTCGCCATTGAAGTCCCAGATACCGCCATCAGCTATGAACTGGAAGAGCCAGGTGCGGATTCTAGGGACCGGCGATTCGTTCGTCTTGTGACTCCGTTTCCTGCGCCGTCTCGTCGCCTGGGATAGCATGATCCCATGCTCGGCACGGGGACGCATGACGATCGGCCCTATTCCAGCACCGACGCCCCGGTTGCCGGACTGCTTAAGTAGCCACCTCCACGCTTCAGACGCCGCTTCGACGTCAATTCGATGTCGCACGTGGAGGTTGCCTCCGTGACTTCGATAATGGCGTCGCTCAGGCCGATAATGCTGTAGCGCTCGGGGATTTCCGGTGCGTCGTTGTCCGCGTCTGTCGATAGCGGGTCGACCGTGACCGTGTAGTCTCCGGGCAGCAGCGCACCGTCAAGCGTCACGACTCGAAAGTGGCCATTGCTGCCGGAGACGCCCATCCCGGAATCGCCAGTTTCCGTTCCGGTCAACAGGATGACCACATTTGCCAAAGGTTCACCGTCGAGTCTGATTTGCCCGGTCAGCGCGGTCTGAGACCAGATGCGTCCGAAGTAAACTCCGGCAGCACCAACGGCGACCAGCACGGCGGCAGTCACGAGCATCTGCCGCCGAGACAGAGTCGACAGAGTCTGTCCCGCGCTCAGTGCAAAGAAAAACGGTGCGAACACGATCCAAAGCGCACTTCCACGCAATCGATCCGGCTGAGCGGACGCGGCCTTTGGCTCGACGGAATCCGGAGTCTCGACTTCCACGACGGGGAATTCGAAACCGTATTCTTCGGCGGTCGTCCACGCGGCATCGTCTTCACTCCTCACAGGAGTGTCCGGATTCAACAGGCCGTCGTGCGAGAATTCGTGCATCACAGAAAGTGGCAGGGGACCGACTTCGTCACCGTCCCGCTGGACGTAAAACATCGGTTCACGGGTTACCGCGGTCGCCACAGTCCCGGCTGGCTCCGGCTCGAGACCACTCGCGTGCGGGGCTTCATCCCACTGGTGGTCGGGACCCGTGTTGAGGCTCGTCGGCTGACGCGCAACGCTCCGCTGTGCGTGTGACACGGGGTCACCCAGCAACTGGTCCCCATCGTCGTCGTACAAGTACTCGGCGAGCTGCCAGTCATCCGAGTCTTCGGGGCACACGCGGTCATCCAGACGGAGTTCGCCAGAGTCGAGCATCTGCTGAATGTCGGCGCGTTCCAACGGCCCGAGCCTCAGTCCGCTTATCTCAACCAGCCACCGATCTGTCATTAGAACGCCAGACCTTTGAGGACATTTCCGTCATGCCGATCCGCCAGTGACATCAGTACGCCGAAATCGATGCTTTCCTGCAGAAAACGTACGCCGCCATCAACAAAAAGAGCATGGGCGCCGCCCGGATGCGCAGACGTGATCGGGGTGTTCGCCCCACCGGACGCAGCGGCGGTCACGGCAGTTCCGGAAGCGGCTCCCTTCATGTTGATGCCGTAACGCAGTGTTGTGATGTTGTAGACAAAGTGGTCGCAATTGGACGTGGGCCCACCGGCCACCGGCGCAGTCGGAAGCGTCGTACCAGCCCACACGCCTCCCAGATACGAACTACGGATGGTTTCGTCCTCGGTGATTACGACCTGGGGGGTGCCAGCCACCACCTGCACGCGCGGAATCCGCGCCGTCGACTGCTCAGAGATCATCATGGTGTTGGTTGAGCCGTCGGTCACGTCACGCATCTTGACGGACGCGTTTTCCAGCAGCATGCCGTTGCGACCAAGTACGGCTCCGGAGTTCGGACCGGGACAGGCGCCAACCAGTTCGGCATCCGGGTTGATGTTCCCGTTCCGGAATGCCGCCCCGGAAATCCCGATGTAGGTTGTCGTCATGATGGTCAACGGCCCCGACGCCGACACGGGCACGTGCTCCGACATGGATGCGGACGGGCACCAGAACATCTCGACGTACAGGTCGTCGAGAATGGCCGTATTCGGATTACCCGGGAATCCAATTCCGGATACTCCGGCGGGCGTTTCGGCGATCAGGCGATTGTAGGCGTTTCCCTGGTCGATCCACGGCAGCATCGGGACAAAGAACGAACTGCCTCGAATGGCCGGATCATGTGGATTGGACCCCGGTGCCGGCGCAAATGCGGCCCCGATCGGAAATGATCCAACGGAGAGTTCGTACTCGTGCAACGCGAGTCCCATCTGCTTGAGCCGGTTGATGCACTGTGTGCGCCGAGCTGCCTCGCGGGCATTCTGCACAGCCGGCAGAAGCATCGACGCAAGAACGGAAATGATCGCGATCACGACCAGCAGTTCGATAAGTGTGAATCCCTGGCGACGCCGGCGGCCCATCATCCTGTTGCTCCTGTTGATGTGTTGTGAACTTTATGCAGCCCCAAGTCTGGGAACGCAGTTCGATCGGGAACCTCAACGCGGATTCCAGCAGATTTCAATTCGGAACCGCACCCCGGTAGACTCTTTTCACGCATTCGTTGCTCGCCAAATCCAGTCCCGAGAGACCCGAATCAAGAATCGCTAAGCCAAACCATGCCGTTTATCATGTTCGTCCTCAAAAGATCATGCGCCCCGGAGACTCTGGTCTGATGCCGCCTGCTGCCAACAACTGGGTTCCCGCTGCAATACTCGGAACAGGGCTGGTCGTGCTGGCCAGCGGGATGATGTGGTCGCATGTGCGAGCCTGGCGAAACCACAAACGGGATTTGAACCACAAACGGGATTTGGCGGAGGATGCCACGGACTACCGGCACTTTCACGGTCGATTCCGTCGACGCATGCAGACATCGGCATTTCTGGCGATTGTTGGATTCCTGATTGGCGTTGGCGATGTGGTCATCTGGCAGTTTGGCCCATTGGCCTCGACCATTTTCTGGTTAATGGTCATCGTGTTCGTCTTCTGGATTGCGATGCTGGCCCTGGGCGACCTGACGGCTGTGCGTTCGCATTCACAGACCGCGATAGCCCGGCACGAGGCAGAACGCCGCGCGATCGAACAGGAGCTCAAGGAATACCGCAAACGATCCAACGGACGACCAATCAGTTGAATTTCACGTAGGACGGAAAAAGTTGGGGGTGGCCCTCGGCCACCGCCGAACTCGTTCCAGCGCTCTGCGTTGGAATGCCCCGTCGGACGCTCTGCGTCCCCGGCATCGCGGTCACGGGACGCAGAGCGTCCTGTGGCCCGATCCAACGCAGAGCGTTGGATCGAGAAGAAGGTACAACCCGTCGGGGAGAACTGCGCGAAGCTTGTTCCGGCCTACTTTGTATGGCGGCTCCGAGTCGACTTAATCATCGCTGCACCAGACAGGTTCTCTCATGACGATACTTCAGGCCGGCGCGGCATCCGTCGCGAAGCAGGACGCGGCTTATCAGACCTGTATCAACCCCAACTGCGACACAAAGCTCTCCGTTGAGGAAACGCACGTTGCCTGTCCGACATGCGGCAGCCTGCTCGACCTGAGTTACGACTGGGATCGCGTCAACGTCCCGTCGTCGCTGCGCGAATTCGAAGCTCGCTGGAGCAATCGCCGAAATCCGTTGGATGTCAGTGGCGTGTGGCGATTTCGCGAGCTGCTGCCGTTCGCCCCGGAATCGAGCATCGTGACGATCGGCGAAGGGCAGACGGTCCTGCGCGGGAGTGAACCCGTCGGCCGATTCGTCGGCGTTGGCGATCTGCTGCTGCAGTACGAGGGCTTCAATCCGTCGGGCAGCTTCAAAGACAACGGGATGACCGCCGCCTCAACGCATGCCCGCATGGTCGGAGCGAAGTTTGCCGCGTGCGCGTCAACCGGTAACACCAGCGCGTCGCTGGCCGTTTACGCAAGTGCGGCGCAGCTCTTCGACGTCGTGGTCTTTGTCGGCAGTGGGAAAATCGCATTCGGCAAGCTGTCTCAGGCACTCGACTTCGGCGCCCACACCCTGCAGATCGACGGCGATTTCGATGATGCCCTGAAACAGGTTCGTGACGTCTGCGAGCGCGAGAAGATCTATCTCTGCAACAGCGTGAACCCCTTCCGGCTCGAAGGGCAGAAGTCGATCATGTATCGCGTGCTGGAAGGTCTCGACTGGGAACCGCCAGACTGGATCGTTGTGCCGGGTGGCAACCTGGGAAACTCGAGTGCGTTCGGTAAGGCGTTTCTCGAACTGAAGGAACTTGGCCTGATCGACCGCATCCCGCGGCTGGCCGTGATCAATGCCAGCGGTGCCAGCACGCTGTTTCAGTTGCACGAGAATCAAAGCGTGGAATGGAACGGCGGCGAAACGGACGACGCAACAATTAACGAGTTCTTCACGCGTATGGACGCCGAAGACCATCGGGCATCAACACTGGCTACGGCGATCGAGATTAATCGCCCAGTCAGTCTCAAGAAGTGTCTGCGGGCACTCGACATCTGCGACGGGGTTGTGCGCGAAGTGACTGATGAGCAAATCCTCGACGCTAAGGCTCAAATCGGAGCCGGTGGCTTCGGTTGCGAACCAGCCAGCGCCGCCAGCGTTGCCGGAGCTAAGCTGCTGCGTGAGGAAGGCGTGATTGCTGCGTCGGATCGAGTCGTCTGTATCCTCACCGGTCATCAACTCAAAGACCCGAACGTCACGGTCGGTTATCACTCATCGACTTCCGGTGACGTGGATGCGAAACTCAGCGAGGCCGGGGTCGACGCCGTCTCGTTCCCCAATCGACCGATCGTCGTGCAGAACGATCTGGACCGTATTCTTGAAGTAATCCGGAGCCTGTGAGTCGGGTGTGTCAGTGCAAAATGCAAATCTCCAAATTGCAAATTGACGAGCTTTAATTTTGCAATTTGCATTTGTCACTTTGCAATTTGCATTACCCTTCACCTTCCGGTGCCCGCTCGCGATTCACTTCCGGCTCAAGCACATGTGGTTTGGGGGGAGGTGAATGCTCAACGTCTTCCCGAGATTCGCTCGGCGCCGGTTCATCCCCCGTGACGTCGTCAGGCGTTGACGGTCCGCTGGGGGCCGCCTCGGGTTCCGCATGCCCGTCTGTTGCCGCATCTGAGTCTGTGCCGACGCGGTCGGCTGCCATGATCAGGGAACCCAGACCGCCGGCCAGCAATGCTGGCAGGAGAATCAGGTCGGCCACCAGTGCCGTGCCGATCATGGCGGCCATCATCCAGCCGAATCGACTGATCAGCGTCAGCTCGGCCGGCCACAGGACCAGCAGTCCCAGTCCCACCGCGATGCTTGTCTGACAGAGTGCCGGTCCACAGTGACCAAGAGCTTCGGCAATCGCGACTCGTCGCGTCCGGCCAAGTCGCAGGCCTTTACGAAACCATGTCAGCAGATGCAGCGTGCCATCCACGGCAATGCCGAGTGCAACGGATGCGGTGATCATCGTGCCGATGTCCACTTTCAGCCCGAACCACGAGATGGCTCCGAACACGGTACTGATCGGCAGCACGTTGGGCAGCATGGTAATCAGGCCAGCCCGAAGGCTGCGGAGCACGATCGAGATGACCAGACCGATCACCGCGAAGGCCAGCAGAAAACTCTGGATCAGGCTGGTCAGGACAGCCTGCTGCGTTCTCAGGAACAGAGGCACCATGCCCGTCACAACGTGGTTCCCTCCGGCAACATTCTTCATTTCTTCGCGGACGATGTTGTCGATCGCCCCCGTCATCGTGTCGAAGTCGACATCAGTCATGATGTTGACTTGCGCGGTAATGCGCCAGAGCTCGTCATCCTTCTCGCACAGACCGTGATCGCCTGGCACGAGTCGGTCTGCGTCTTCTGTCGCCAGCGTAACGAAGTGCCGAGCTGACTCGTTCTGCAGAACCTGATCGTCTTTCGTCAGCTCGACCTTCCGCAGGAACGGGTTTCTAGTGACACGCTCGATCTCCGCGGCGTCCACTTCCGGTCGAAACGTGGCCAAAGACAACGAACCGCTGATGTCTAAATGCTCGTCGATCATTCGGCGCTGGATTCGACGGACGATTTCCTGACGTTCGACAAACAACAGCCCCTCTTCGACCGATGCGCGGTCTTCCTCGGCAAAGCGAATGACAACGTCGATTGGAATAATGCCGCCTGTGTTTTCCTCGATGAAGCGGTAGTCACGCACGATCTGCGACTCTTCGGGGAAGAAGCGGATCACCCGCGTTTCCGTACCGAACTGCGTCAGTCCAGCAGAGCAGACGCCGAACAGAACAAGACACGCCGCGGCCACCACGATTGGACGCCGAGTGATCTGATTGCTGACATTCGGCCAGAACTCTGGAAAACTCGCGCGTGGCAGAGCGATGCGTTCGGGGATGTACTGCAACAGCGCCGGCAGGCCATACAGCACGGCAACCAGCCCGACACCGCAGCCGACGGCCGCGTAGAGTCCGAAGTCTGACACCGGCTGCAGCGGACTCGTCGTCAGTGAAAGCAGCCCCAGTGCAGTGGTCAGGCTGGCAAGCGAGCACGGTACGGCCGCCAGCTTCGAAGCCTGAGTCGAAGCGTCCGCCAAACCGGACCGCGCGGCGAAACGCCAGTAATTCGCGACGTGAATCGCACCGGAGATCGTCAGCACCAGCAGCAGCGTGGGCATGACCACCAGCACCATATTCATGCTCCCGCCAGTCGCTGGAACGACCGCGACGGTCAACAGGACGCTGTAGTACGCTGCGAACAGAACCAGCATCGAAAGCACGACGCTGCGGAGCATCAGGAAGGCCAGCAGGATGCCGATCGCACCGGAGAACAGCACCAACGACCGCTGGGGCAAATTCCACACAGGAAAGCTGCGGTTCCAGCCGGTTTGCTTGACGGCCTGATTCAACGCCGCTCCCGCAACGGCCCGGCCACCCAGATGCAGTTCGTCATCAGGAATCCCCAGTTCCACGGCCACACGCCGAATCTCGGCAATCGCCGTTCGTTTTTCGGCTTCACCTTCCGGGCTGAGCACCGCCACCAGAGTGATCGGTGAACCGGGTGAGAAATACGCGGCTTCAACCAGTGACTTTCGCTCATCGCCCGAGCCTGCGGTCAACTCGGTGGCGATGGCAATGATCTGTTCCGCCAGTTCACTGCGGGACTGCAGTCCGTCCCAGCGCACCCGCGCGTGATGCTCCGCGGCGGGCGGAAACCACGCTTCGTCGAACTCGTCGATAATGGGCGGTAACCTTGGGTATTCGTCGATCGAACGTTCGGGCTCCCAGGTAGCGACGGGTTCCAGCAATTCAAGTTCGACATCGAGCTGCTCACGGACGCTTCGTTGCAGACCTCGCAGCGTGGACGTCTTGCGTTGCTGACCAAGTTCCGTCAGCCGGAGTTTGAGCGGCCCGGTCCCAATGAACACACCCTGCAGACGCTTCAACGCATCCTCGTGAGAGACACCGTCGTCCTCGATGTGCTTAAGCAGTTCCTGAGGTGAAATGACGCGATCGACGTAATCCAGTCCGCCGCACAGATTCCCGTCCGCGTCTGGTACGCCCGCAAGCTTGTCCGTCAGCCAGGCAGCCCTGGGGTCGTTGAGCGTACTACCGTCCCACGTAATCAGAACACTCTCGTGGTGCGGAAACTGATCGTGATACCAGTTGAGCGCGACCGCATTCGGATCATCCGCGGGCAGCCAACTGCGGATGTCGTTCTTCAGCTCAATTTTGGATAGACCCCATATTGTGGGCGGCACGGCGCAGGCCATCAGCACCAGTACCCACAGTCCCATCCCGTGGCCCCAGGGGTCTTTTTTCTCCAGCAAATGCGTCATGCCAGATCCTGAAAAGGCCCGGAGTATGAGATCCAACGTCTGTTCTTCATCGACTCGCCTTTGTCGTGGCGGCAGTCGATCGGCTTCCCCGCGGTGAATGTCGCCATCACAGGTTCGCGTTCACCGAGTCAGCCTGAACAGCCAGGTTCTCTGGCAGAATCCATCTCGAACGAAGATTCCGATTGTCAGGCCGGACAGATTGCCGATCGTGTCCATTTTAAGCGATGGGCAGAAAAGATTGATGTCACTCGAAGGGAATCGAGCCCCGCGCCAGCCGCACGCACCTGCCAGATCGGATGCGAGTGTCTTCCAGGCATCGTTGCTGAAATCGCGACAGGCCATTCGCTCGCATCGACATGGCAGATCGCGCGAAGCGGACCGGCATCGGCAATGTTGCCGAAACGCAACCAATCGTTGCTGTCGTACCGTGTGCCTGCCCGAGCATGATGAATTCGAGCTGATGGAGACGGCTGGATTCCCGCACGAGGCGCACCCGGACACGACCTCTCACAGCGACCGTCCGGTACCCGCTCACACATGCACGTTCGGGACCTGTTGAGGCACAACTGGGGACTGCTCGTTGAGTAGTCCATCAGATCCCTCATCGAGTCTCCGAACCAGAACGATTCGCTGGGGCACACGATGCGTATCTCCCATTGGCTTCGCCGACTTTCCGCTCGCTCGTCTCGCGTCCACTCCAGCAGACGAAAGGGAGGCCCGGCCATCCAGCCCGGCATGACCGCCACAACAGCAGAGTCATTGGAACCTCGCACGCTGCTGACGGTCCCGCATCCCGTGGACCTGAGCACTCTGGACGGGACAAACGGCTTCCGGATCGACGGCATCGACCGTGGCGACTTCTCGGGCGGATCAGTGAGCGGTGCCGGGGATGTCAACGGCGATGGAATCGATGATGTCATTATCGGAGCACACCGTGCCGGTGTGCCGTTTGTTGGTTCAATAATTAATGCTGGCGAAAGCTACGTGGTGTTCGGACAGTCGACCGGTTTCGCCTCGGCACTGGACCTGAGCACGCTGGACGGGACGAACGGCTTCCGGATCGACGGCATCTTCGGCAGTAACGACCGCTTGGGTCGTTCCGTGAGCGGTGCCGGGGATGTCAACGGGGATGGATTCGATGATGTGATTGTCGGCGCATACGGCACCGATGCCGGCACCGGCAAAAGCTACGTGGTGTTCGGGAAGTCGACGGGTTTCGCCTCGGCCCTGGACCTGACCACGCTGGATGGGACGAACGGCTTCCGGATCGACGGCATCGACAGTCGCGACTTCTCGGGCGGATCAGTGAGCGGTGCCGGGGATGTCAACGGAGATGGAATCGATGATCTGATCGTCGGCGCACGGGGTGCCGATTCCGGTGGAGATTCATTTGCCGGCGAAAGCTATGTGGTATTCGGGAAGTCGACTGGGTTCGCTTCGACCCTGGACCTGAGCACGCTGGACGGAACGAACGGCTTCCGGATCGACGGCATCGACAGTTTGGACTACTCGGGCATTTCAGTGAGCGGTGCCGGGGATGTCAACGGGGATGGCATCGATGATGTCATCGTCGGAGCAGAGAGGGGCGATCCGGGCGGCGATTACAATGCCGGCGAGAGCTACGTGGTGTTCGGGAAGTCGACGGGTTTCGCCTCCGCCCTAGCCCTGAGCACGCTGGACGGCACGACCGGCTTCAGGATCGACGGCATCGACAGTTTCGACTACTCCGGCCGTTCGGTGAGCGGTGCCGGGGATGTCAACGGCGATGGGTTCGACGATGTCATCGTCGGAGCACGGAGTGGCGATCCCGGTGGCAAAACTAATGCCGGCGAAAGCTACGTGGTGTTCGGGAAGTCGACGGCGTTTGCCTCGTCCCTGGACCTGAGCACGCTTGACGGGACGAATGGCTTCAGAATCGACGGTATCGACATTCAAGACTACTCGGGCCGTGGAGTGAGCGGTGCCGGGGATGTCAACGGGGATGGATTCGATGATGTCATCGTTGGAGCACGGGGTGCCGATCCTGGTGGAGATTCATTTGCTGGTGAAAGCTACGTGGTGTATGGGAAGCCGACGGGTTTCGCCTCAGCGCTGGACCTGAGCACGCTGGACGGAACGAACGGCTTCCGGATCGACGGCATCGACGCTGGCGACCAATTGGGGCGTTCCGTGAGCGGTGCCGGGGATGTCAACGGAGATGGAATCGATGATCTGATCATCGGAGCATACGGGGCCGACCCCGGGGGAGATTCTACTGCCGGTGAAAGCTACGTCGTGTTCGGGTCGCGATCCGCCTTTGGTGGTGTTCTTCTGGAGGGAACGTTTCTCGATCTGGGAATCAACAAGGATGGCTCGTTGATCACAAACTTCGCCGCAGCAGGCGGTGTCGGTGCACTCTTCGATGGCGGCAAGGACTTCTTCGCGACTGGATCGGCGATCGCCAACATCTCCGTCAACGCAACATTCGACGGCCCGACGCACAACCTGACCAACGCTGGCCCGATCGCGATAACGCAGATGCCGTCGTTGGTTGTAATGGACACATCCGCTGGCAGCGTTCACAGCGTCGTGGTTTCCGGAATCGTCAACCCCACACTGCTTCCTGATCTGGAACTGGTCAGAACGATCTCGTTTGATGACAACGACTTCACCGCCGCCGGTGGGTTCGTCACCGTGACCATCTCGCTGACGAACCTGGCCGAAGAAACACATGAAGACGTTGCGTTTCTGGAGAACTTCGATCCGGGGCAGGACCTCACGACGGGAGCGACTCTCAACGACGTCAAGTTTGATGGTCAGTATCTTCAGGCCGTTGCCCCGACAAGCCCCGCTGGCCTGACATTCGCCATTGCTCACAGTGAAAACAATGGGCTGACTTCGTCCGAAGGCAGCACGCTGACGACAAACCCGTTCGACGTGCTGGATTCACCGTTTGATCCCAACGGAGTAGTGGCGAATCGCAGCGCCTCAATCGCATTTGACTTCGGCGATATCGACGACGGCGAAACCGTCACGGCCGAGTACCTGCTGATTTTTGCGACGTCTCCCGCAGAGGCCGAAGCCATCTTCCTGCAAGGCTCCCCCGACTTTGGTGACGCTCCCGACTCCTACACGACGCTTCTGGTCAGCGGGGGGCCGAGTCACCTTCTCAGTGGCCCGACACTTGGAACACTGCGTGACGGTGAAGGCGACGCTGGATTCCCACTCAACGGGTTCGGCGACGATCTGACCGGCGATGACGACGAGGACGGTGTCGCGGCACCCAGTCCGATCGCCCGCCACGGGTCAGGTTCGGTCGTCGTCAATGCTCCGGCAGGCGGCATGCTCGATGCATGGATCGATTTCGACGCGAACGGAATGTTCGATGGAGACGAGCAGCTTGGCGGCGGCAGCATCATTCTTACCGCGGGCAGCAACACGATTCCGTTCACAGCTCCGGCCGACACGCCCATTACAACGACGACGTCGTATGGTCGATTCCGGGTCAGCACGACAGGCGGACTTGGAATCGGTGGCCTTGCCCTCGATGGCGAAGTCGAGGATGTCCGTTTGACGATCAGTGCCAGTCCGGAATGTGTCTTCGTTGACGACGACTACGGCAACCCCACTCCGGGCACCGCCATCGACGGTGGTATCTTCGGCTTCGATCGATTCTCGGACATCAGCACGGCGGTCGCTGTCGTCGCGTCTGGCGGCGAGGTCAAGGTGTATCCCGGTAACTACCCCGAGTCCGTCTCGGTGACCCGTGATGTCACCATCCGAGGAACATCGACGACGGCCGGCGATGCCGTGGTCGATCCCACCGCTGGCAACGGCTTTGACGTCGCGGCGGGAACGACGGTCGTCTTTGAGAACCTGCGTATCACGGATGCCGTTGATGGCATCTCCGCGGGAAACGTAACAAGTCTGACACTCACCAATATCGAACTGATTGACAACACCGACGATGGACTGGATGTGGATGGCACTGACGGAACGGCTGTTATCTCTCTTAACGACGTTGTCGCGACGGGCAACGGCGGCGAGGGAATTGACATTGATCCCGTCCTGGATGTCGTCGTGTCGGGAGGAACGTACTCCAGCAATGTCGGCCACGGCATCCTGCTCGATGATGTGCGTGACGTGACGGTCCAGAATATCTCAGCCGAGTTGAATGGCCTCGAAGGTCTCCATGTGCGTACGGCTCGCGATGTGATGATCTTGTCAAGTCTATTCGGACGGAACACCGACGACGGAATCGAACTGGACGATGTCGAGGATGTGACACTCTTCAACGTGACATCCGAGGACAACGACTTTGACGGCATGGATGTGGATGAGGCTCTCACCGTACTCGTCACGGGTGGTTCATTCTCGAACAACGGACTCACTGGACTCGAAGCGGACAACATCTCCGTCAGCGTCACATTGCTCGGTGCGGCGGTTAATGGAAACGGCTCCGACGGGGCTGACATTGATCCGTCCGGTTCGATCCTGATCAACGGCGGGTCGTACTCAGGCAACGCCGGTCACGGTATTGAGCTGGATGACGTTCAGGACGTGACCGTCCGCAATGTCACAGCAAATGGAAATACTCAGGACGGGTTGAATGTCCGGAACACGTTCGGAAAGAACGTGCTCGTGCGGGACAGTGCGCTGACAGGTAACGGCAGTGACGGCATTGAGCTGGAGGTCACGGGTAATGTTGACGTGCGCAATGTGACTGCCACCGGAAACGGTCAGGACGGACTCGATACCAGTCGCGTTGGCATCGTCCGTGTCCGCGGCGGTGACTTCTCTGGCATCATGACACGAAACACCACGGCCTTTATCACATTGAACGCCGATGTGACTTCAACAAAGCGAGTCGATGTTGAAGCCCGAGACGGGATTTCACTCAACTCCGGTCTCGATGCGACCAACCAGACTGTCCGACTGGCCGCGAATGTCCTTCCTTCCGGAAATCAGAGTTTCGGCCAGAGTACAAACGGATTTGTGCGAACGACCAACGACACGGACTCGGCCATTGTCATCACAGTCAACAACGGTCTGCTCGGTGGCAGCGGAGACGCTCGTATTCGTGAGCTGACGGCAGGTACGGGAGCCGGACGGATCACGATCAATGCAGGCATGGGTGGGATTCGTGACTTTGATCCGACGGGAGTGAACCTGACGGCAGGGGAAGCCCTGCTCACGGCACTCGACGGTGTGGGCGTTGTGGCAAACGCGATCGAGTCCCGAATCAGTCGAGTGGAAGGCAGCGGAGGCAATGGTGCCTTCGTGCTGGATAACACGGGTCCGCTGACGATCGGCAACGTTGATGTCGGCACGATGGGGGTCTCGGCCAGTGGTGATGTGCGTATCACAACCGCCAGTCCAATGGTCGTTGCCGAAGACGTCACGTCCGGGGCGAATGTCATTCTGACCGCAACAGACAGTGCTGCGACTGGCGATGACTTGACCGTAAAGACCACCATCACGGTTTCGGCTGGAGCGGACGCGACACTCACAGCCGGTGACAATCTGCTTCTGGAAGACAGTTCCACAGTCGCGGCTCCGGCCGGAACGGTCTTCCTGTTCGGTGACAATCCGGACGCCGATCCTGGCGTCGGCTCGATGATTGACGTGTTTGGAACCATCACGAGCGGGTCGCAGGCAGTGATTACCGGTGGACCTGACAACGATCAGATCACGATCGATCCTGGCGTTGGTCATACCGTCGATTCAACGTTGATCGACGGTCAGGATGGCGGCGATCTCTATCGCGTGGTCTTCGGTCGGCTGACGGGTGGCGCTGCCGCGATCGACATCGTTGACTCGGGCACCAGTGGTAACGACCGCGGCCGGTTCCTGGGAACTCCCGGTCTGGCTGAAACATTCGACGTTACCAACAACGACGCCAACGGTGTGAACCCTCAGACAGGCGGTTCTGTGTTGAGCGTCACCGAAGGCGAGCAGGTCAACTATACGGAGACACTGGAACGATTCACGGTTCGTGGACGCAGCCAGAATGACACGTTCAACGTGCAGCCATCGCAGACGGCGGAGATCACGATCGATGGGGACAATCCCAGCTTCGGTGATCCCGGTGTGCCGCCGGGCGACACACTGAACTTCGATCCGCTGGGGAACACGTTCATCCTCGATGGGAAGACAATCCTGACGAATGGTGGAAGCCCCAATCCGTTCCTGCCGATCAACTTCCGAGACATCGAAAGCTTCCCGCTCAATCCGCTGGGAACCAGCGATCCCATCTCGTTCGACTTTGAACACTCGAACACGGCTTCGTCGGTTCAAGTGAGTCCCACGCAGACAGGCTATGTCCCTGTCCTGCGCGACACGCTTTATTCGGACGGACTCGGCTTTGGCTGGCAATCGGCCGTCCACAGTTTTGAACGGGACGATGGGTACTACTCCGGTCCGTTCGAAGCACTCATCCGTGACGGCCATGCTCTGAATGCCAACGGCATCTTCACGGTCGACCTGGACAACGGCTGGTACTCGGTCGATGTCACCCTGGGCAATGCCTACACCAGCGTGACGGGGCAGGAGATTCGCGACAACGACACCGGCGACGTATTAGCGTCCGGGATCGACAGTCCTCCGGCTGTTTCCACTCAGGCAACATTCGCGGTGCTTGTTACCGACGGCACGCTTGATCTGGAATTCATTCAACCAACGGACAGTCCCGATATCTTCTCGGTCAACGGTATCGCCATTCGACCGGCCAATCTGCTGACCATGGGCCTGAATCTGACAGGCGTGGGGGCGCTGGGTGCGGATGGTGTCACGACTGACACGTTCCGCCTGCATGCAGCCCCGGCCGATTCCTACGTCACGGTCTCCATCGACCTGGGTCAGATCGTCAACGTGGATGCGGATCCAGACATCGATGGCATTCAGGTGCCGACAGACAGCAACGGCGAAGCCGACATCATGATTCTGCGTCCCTCGGGCACGGGCGAGGCACTGGTCAAGTTTGTGGACGTCAACGGCCAGGGTCTGGGCTGTTCGCTGTTGAACTACGTGCTGCCCGAGACTCGCAACTTTGATTTCAACCACGGAGCCCAAATCCACGCGGGCATTTTCCAGTCCATCTCTCCAACACAGGCACCTGTCGCCACCGGAAGTTTTCCGGGTGGGTTCCTGAGCGTTCTGTCGACCGACCTGTATTTGGCCCAAAACGGTTTTGGCTGGCTGACGAGTCCTTACAGCTTCGACGACGGCGCCACGTCTGGCACGCTGGGTGACCTGCGACGTGATGGGGCCAGTTCTAATGTTGCTCAGACGTTCCGAGTTGATCTGCCACCAGGTGACTACGACGCACTGGCCACCTTTGGTGACAGTCAGGACCACGATGGCATCACGCTGGATGTGAACGGCGTTAATAAGATCGCCGGTGTTTCCACAACCGCTACCAGTCACATTCAGGTTCCGTTTTCGTTCTCCGTGGGTGGAAACGGAATCGCGGAATTCGAATTCTCAGACACGGTGGGCCACGCTTACTGGGTTGTGAACGGACTGCAGATTCGACCGCGAGCCGAAGTCCTGTCGTTTGTCTTTACTCCGGATGTCGGTGCGGTTCCGGCCGATGGCTTGACGATCGCCACGGTCCAGGCCACGACGCTGCTGACGGATGGCGAAGAGGTCACGATTTCTACTTCGGCGGGAACGATCATTACGCCTGACGTGAACGATGGAATTGAGGGAGTGCAGATCGATGTCAGCGGCGGCAGCATCGCGTTCGACATCGTCGCTCCAGGTACTCCCGCAACGCCGACGCTGACAGCGACCTCGCTGGACGGTGAGCACAATACGACTGTGAGTGACCCGACACTGCTCGACTTCGTGTTGGCTCCGTCACGACGATTTGACTTCAACCACACATATTCGGCTGATGGACCGGGTCCATCAATCACGGCTGCCGGTTTCATCGGAGTACTCCGAACGGACGTCGACCCGTCCAGCGGTCACGGCTGGCTTTCGTCGCCGAACTCGTTCGATGCCGGCGTGCCCAACGAGGACGACGACAGCCTGTCGAATGCCTTCAATGTGCTGACGACGGATCTGTATCGCGATTACCACTCAGGTCACCAGGTGCTGGGTTCGCGCACATTCCGCGTGCAGGTGGATTCCGGTGCGTTGTACGACGGCACGGTGTACGTGGGATCGCAGAACTTCGACGCCAGTACGAAGGTCACGATTGAAGGCATCGCCGCGACAACCACCAACACGACAGCAGGCGAATTCGTGGTGGTTGCGTTTACCGCGGCGATGGACACAGGAGCGGACGGATTCCTGGACATCACGTTCGAGAACGGCAACGGCCCGTCACCTCTGTGGGCGACGCCGGGCGTCGATCTGATTCAGCAGGGACAACCGTTTCCGTTGCCGGCACCGATCGTCGCGGGAAGACGCCTTGCAGGCGGGCATGTTGATCCGGTCCCACGCGATCACGTCGACTTCGTCGTCGATATCGCCATCGCCGCGTGGGAAGACAACGGTGCAACGGCCGAAGAGATCGCCTTGCTGGAGTCGACGCCAATCATCATTCGCGACTTCGGTCGGAACGGAGCTCTGGGCCTGACGACACCGCTCGGTCAGGTGGTGATCGATGACGACGGAGCCGGTCACGGATGGAGCCTGCAACTGGATTTGACGTCGGGCGATCGGTACGACCTGCTGACCGTGATCACTCATGAATTCGGTCACATCCTGGGTCGTCCCGACGTCGATCCGATCACCCATCCCGACAACCTGATGTCAGCCTACCTGCCTCTGGGCGACCGGCACGATTCGCTCGGCGACACAGACGATTTCTTCGCCGACGCACTCGATGAGTACCTGCCATTTCAATAGGAATGGACGAGTTGCGGACCCTTGGGCGGCGACGCCGTAAGCAAACAGGGACTCACGCAAAGGCGCTAAGACGCAAAGTCTACAAGGCCCCTGTTTGTGACTTCGCGTGAAATTCAAGTGCGTGCGCAAGGCGCACAGGCCTCACGACTGAAGAATCTATCCGGCTTCCGAGACGCACTCGACAACAAGTTGGTCGCCCCTCAGGATCGGGTCCGGCCAAAGTCTGGCGACGTAAGCGACCCCTTCGGTTCTCGGTTTCGAACGACATTGGCATACTGTCTTCCAGAGACTGGCGTGTGAATTTGTTGCGGCCGAATCTGGAGTTTGACGTCATGCGTACGCGTCCTTACCGACTGTACCCGGTTGTGTGCCTGTTGCTGTTGTCTGCCACGCGCATGCGACCAGCAGCAGCGCAGGATGCTCCGTCATTTGCCCGACACGTCGTTCCACTGTTGAGCCGCCTGGGATGCAACGCCGGTTCCTGTCACGGAGCTGTGCAGGGACAGAACGGATTCCGCCTGTCTCTCTTTGGTGCTGACCCAGCAGCGGATCACGAGCAATTGCGTCGCGCGGAAGCCGGCCGACGCGTGAATCTTCTCCGTTCAGAAGACAGCCTCGTTCTGCTGAAGGCGCGCGGAGCAATCCCGCATGGTGGCGGTCAGGTCACTCGGGCGGACAGCCCTGAATACGGGCTGCTCAGTCGCTGGGTCGCTGCCGGTGCGATGCTGGATTCCGTGGACGATGGGCGTGTCGTTTCGCTCAAGGTGAATCCATTGCAGCAGACGGCGAAGACTGGAGACGCGTACTCGCTGAAGGTCGAAGCTGAGTTTGCCGGAGGCGTCGTTGAAGACGTCACCCATCTGTGTTCGTTCGAGTCGAAAGCAGGCGGCATCGCTGAGGTTGATCGCGATGGCAATGTCACTGCGGTCAGTGCCGGCAGCACTGCCGTCCTGGTGCGGTTTGGCTCGGAACCGGTGATCGCGATGATCGAGGTCGCCAGGCCGGAACGCATCGCTGATGAGGTCTTCGCTACGGCTCGGCCGTTCAATTCGCTCGACGAGCGGATTCTGGCCAAGCTCAAGCGGTTGAACCTCGCTCCTGCCGGACTCATTGACGACGCCGGTTTTCTGCGTCGCGTCCGCCTGGACATCACGGGGCAACTGCCCGGGCCGGACGAGGTTGTCTCGTTTCTGGCCGACGATGATCCTGACAAGCGGTCAAAGAAGATCGATCAGTTGCTCGATAAGTCGGGATACGCGGCGCTGTGGGCATTGAAGTTCTGCGACTTGCTGGGGGCAGCCGACTTCGGTGTGTACGCGGACGGCCTGAAGAAGGAGCAGGACGCGCCGCGGTTTCAGGCCTGGGTGCGGGCACGGCTCGAAGAGAACACGCCTTACGACGAGTTCGCTGCAAGAATTCTGACGGCGACCAGCCGCGAGGGACGCAGCCTCGAAGAATGGAGCAACGAAGTGGTTTCGCTGCAGGCCGGTTACAAAACTCCACGGACCGATCTTGAGGTCTACGCGAAGCGTCGGACTCTCGACGCATACTGGCAACGCAAAGGCGCGATTGGAGTTTCTGGAACTCTGCAATTGGCGCATGCGTTTCTGGGGCTGCGTCTGGAATGTGCCCAGTGTCACCGCCATCCGCACGATGTCTGGCAGCAGGACGATCTGCTGAGCTTCGCCAACTTCTTCATGCGCGTGCGCAAGGTGGGCTTTAACGGACAGAACGAGAAGAAGTACCCCGAGGAAGGCAAGCTGTTCAAGCAGTTCAACGACGAAGGCAAGAAGCTGGCTGAAGAGGTCAAGAAGCTGAAAGCCGGCAAAGGCAAAACATCCGCTGATGCCGCGAAGAAGGCTCAGCAGGACGCGAATCGGATTCGAGGCGAGCTGAATCGGGCCGAACAGCAAATCGCTTCGTTCGAGCAACAGGCGAAGAATCTCACGGAACAGCGAGATGCGTTACCGGCTGATCAGAAACAGCAGCGTGACGCACTGACTCAGAAGATCGAACAGGCTGCCGCCAAGGTGTCGGAGCAACGGCAGGTCGCCGATGAGAAGCGGAACCAACTTGCGCCGCTCGACAAAGTTATTGCCGAGAATGCAAAGCTTCAGAAAGAGATTCAGGAGCTGGACCGTCGCAGTAAGTTCCTGCCGGGTGAAGTCGCCAAGCGAGTTTTGCACGCTCAGATTCACATCCTGAACGAAGAACAGGCGCCGAAGGCGTTTGCCAGCGTGACGAGTCCACTGGGCACACAGACTTCCGAGACATTCCGATTGCTCGGCGAGACGGCCTCCGTGTCGATCAAACCTGACGAGGATCCGCGGCAAAAAGTCGTTGAGTGGCTTCGCCGGCCGGACAATCCGTTTTTCACACGCGCGATCGTTAACCGCGTGTGGGCGCACTATTTCGGTCGCGGCATCGTCGACCCGCCGGACGACCTGTCGCCGTTCAATCCACCCAGTCATCCGCAACTGCTCGACGATCTGTGTTCGGGGTTCGTATCCAACGGCTACGACCTCAAATGGCTGCATCGGATGATTCTCAACAGCCGCACTTATCAGCAGACGAGTCTTGCCGACAGCCGTTCCGACCCGGCGAGCTATGCCGCATTTCCCTTGCGACGTCTGCCAGCCGAAGTCCTGCTGGACGCACTCAATCAGGCGACCGGAACGACTGAGAATCTGGACATGCGGTACTACCACTGGCCGGAAGAGATGCGCACTGTCGAGATCCCCTACATGCCGCGGAATTCGTTTGTGGCGTTCATGCTCGAGCAGTTCGGGAAACCGGATCGAAACAGCTCGATTCAATGTGACTGCGAGCGTCAATCGGACGCATCGATGCTGCAGGTGTTGAGCTTCGCAAATCATCCGCGTGTGTGGAAGAAGATTGAAGACCCGGCCGGGCTGGTGGCGAAGGTTGTCAAGGAGACTTCAGAACCGCCGCAGCAGATTGAGCGGCTGTATCTCAGTTCGGTCAGCCGTCCGCCGCTTGAACCGGAGCTGGCGGCGTGCCTCGAATACCTGAAGCAATCTGAAACTCCGGAGAAGGGCCTGCAGGGGATTCTGTGGGGACTGATCAACACGAAAGAGTTTATATTGCAGCACTGATCGGCACGTCTCGGAATCGCGACTGAACAATCACGCTGACATCGAGAATTTATCATGCTCGGATGTTCGAACTTCCAACAACATACGCGTCGCAGCTTCCTCCGCATCGGCGGTTCATCGCTGTGTGGTGTGGGTCTGCTGGATCTCCTGCGTGCTCAGAGCCCGGCAGCCGCAGCCGAGCCAAAGGCCAAACAGATGATCGTGTGCTGGATGGCCGGCGGGCCGCCGCATACGGACATGTTCGATATGAAACCGGATTCGCCCGCGGACTATCGCGGCGAGTTCAGTCCGATCGCCACGAACCTTCCCGGCCTGCAAGTCGGGGAGCTGATGCCGAAGCTCGCCCAGCGGGCTGATAAGTACACGGTGATTCGGTCCATCACGACGATGAACAAGCCGGGCGATCACAGTCGAGCCCCGATGTACTGGCTGACCGGTAATCCGCGTCTTCCGAGCGGAACTGCGAAGTACCCGATGATCGGAAGCGTGATCTCGAAACTGCAGCCAGGCCCAAGCGACCTGCCGTCGTTTTCCGTGTTGGGCAAGATCGATCACCACATTGGGAACTCGATTGCGAGCAGCAATCTGGGGCCGTCGTATAACCCGTTCATCTTCGATCCGCTCGAGTCAAAAGACGACATCGCGAAGATGCTGTCTCCGCAGATGGAACTGCCGGCCTTCGCCCGCAATGCGGAACTGTTGAAGGCACTCGACCTGCGGCTGCGTGGTCAGGATCGTGTCGATCCGTTGATCGCCGGACTCGACAAGTATCAGCAGACAGCGTTCGACATGTTGCGTTCGCCGCGCCTGCGCGAAGCACTCGATCTTTCGAAAGAGAGTGACGAGACAATCGCACGATACAAAGACGGTCATCTGGAGAAGTATCGGTATCCATCCGGCAATCCGATGCACTTCCTGCTGTCGCGGCGTCTGATTGAAGCCGGCGTGCCGATCGTGCATTTCAGTCTGGGCTACTGGGACTGGCACGGGCAAAACTTCATTGCAGGTCGTCAGCAGATCCCAATGTTCGACAGCGGGCTATCGGCACTGCTGGATGACCTCGACGACCGCGGTTTGCTCGATTCGACGATCGTTCTGGCACTCGGTGAAATGGGCAGGAAACCGAAGTGCGGTACCAAAGAGGGAGCCGGACGCGATCACTGGGACTACGCCCAGTTCGTGCTGGCAGCGGGCGGCGGATTCAAACGCGGCCACATTGTTGGTGCGACGGACAAGTTGGGTGAGCAGGTGTCGGACGACTTTTACAAAGTCGAGAGCTTCGGTCGCACGCTGTATCACCTGCTGGGCATCGACGCCGACACGATCGTGCATACCCTCAACGATCGACCGGTGAAGCTGATCGCCGAAGATGCGCCGCTGGTCAAAGACGCGATTCTGTAGAGCATCCACAGAATCGCGTTTCTGTGAGCCGTAGCCCGATTTCTCCGAAATCGAGACCAGACGACATCGCAACCTGCCGGCACATCGAATGCCGCTCAGTCTTGCCAGGTCCAGGGCAGCGGATTTCGGAGAAATCCGCCTACGGCTCGACTTGGGACCAGTGCATAGCCTCGGCAGAATATGCTCCAGAAGGAAGACCGCCAGCACTTCTGGAGCTTCCTGACGGGTCGGGTAAGATACCGGGAACATCTGCTGTATTTGCAGTGGTCCAATTCGCTCCCGGTAACCCGGTGCCGTCGCCATGAGACGAACATTGTCCTGTTTGATCCTGATCACGCTGGTCGGGATCCCCGCTTCACTCTGCGCGCAAGAGGCGGCGACTGAAGCCCCGATCGTGCCACCCGGGAAAGGCCCCACGCGGGTAATCAGGCCGTTCAATGGCCGAGACCTGGACGGATGGCTCGGACACATCGAGAAGTACTGGCACGTCGAAGAAGGTGAAGACGGGCCAGAGATTGTTGGACGCAACACCGACGAGGTCCCGGTCAGCACATATCTACTCACGTCGGTGGACTTTTCCGACTTTCGGTTCACGTTTGAATTCAAGCTGGCTGAGTCGGAAATGCACTCGGGAGTTGCGCTGTGGGGCCGCGTTGCTCCTGACGAAGGCGATGAGTTCACGTACGCCGGGCACCTGGTCATGTTCCCGTCCAACTATGGTTTTTACGACCTGTATGGCCGCAAGTTGATCCACGAAAACGCGGAAGCTGCCAAAGCCGTCGGGCATCAGCATGACTGGAACAAGGTTGAGATTCTCGCTCAGGGCAACCGTATTCGATTCGCTTTGAACGGCACGCTGGTCTCGGATTGGCGCGAACCGAAACCAGATCGCATCAAGGCCGCGCCGATCGGCCTGCAACTGCATTCGAACAAGGAATCGCAGGAAGTGCGATTCCGGAATCTGCTGCTGGAGACTTTCCCGCGGGAAGGCCTGGTGACCGTCGATGAAGCCGACGTCGTCATTGACACCGGGCCGCCAGAACGGAACGTTCAGCCCGGTGCTCCGGAGATTTGGACGCCGCACATTGAGGCCGTCATCCCCGATGAGTTGTTGAAACGCGTCATCAATCCGGGAGGCGGGCTGACTTCGATGGGTTTCAGGAAAGCCGACACGATCCCTCTGTACGCGATCCTGCAGAAAGCGCGAGAGTTGGACATCGGCACGATTCGAAAGACCGCCGCCGCGTTTCAACAGCAACGTCAGAATGAGGCTTTCGATGGACGCTACAAGGACGTCCCGCAGTACGACTTTCCAGTGATTGTCGATCTGTTCAAGGACAAAGAGCAGGACCAGAACTCACCCATTTATCATGGCAAGCTCGTGACGCTTCGCGGGCACGTCCGTCGACTGATCCGCATTCCGGTCCGTCCGGATGAGACACCTTATGACCTCGACCACTATTACGAAGTCTGGCTGTATGACCGGCACGCGCAGGAAAACCCCGTGATGATTTTGTGTACGAGTCTGGCTGAGGGCCTGACCGCGCACGAGCACGGCACCGACATTCAGATCGACCACTGCTACGCCACCGGGTACTTCTTCAAGAATTTTGGCTATAAAGCTCAGGACTCCACACGCTTTGCCCCGGTGTTCATCGCTCAGAAGCTGTTTTATCGACCGCCCGAATCCAGCGGCAATCCGTTCGCGCTGGACCTGAGTGCGAAGATGCAACTTGCTATCGCCGCAGTTGTGCTGCTGATGGCAGGCCGCTTCGGCTTCAACTTGTGGCGGAAAAGTCGGGCTGAAGAACTGCAGCGCCAGGATGTGAAGAAGCTGGTTGAGACCAGTCAGGACGAGCCCGCGTTCGACAATGTGGTCGACACCGGAGGCGTCCTGCAGCTTCCATCCGAAATGACGCAGGCCGCAGATGCCGCGGCCGTTGCAGAGTCGGGTGAGAAAACTGCGTCCGAATCAAAGACGACTTCCACACCGGACGCGCCCGACGAACCCGCGGGCGACGATCCGAAAACCGGCGATACAGGCTCCGAATCGTCAGATGGCGGTGCGGTCGTTGAAACGGAGACGGGGGCTGCTGACACGGAAACTCCGAATTCTGCGGCGACGGCCACACCGGACGCTTCGGGCGAAGCTGCAGGCGACGATCCGGAAACCGGCGATTCAGGCTCTGAATCCTCCGCCAGCGTTGAGTCTGTTGAATCGGAGACGGGTCATGCTGACGCGGAAACTCCGAAGTCCGCTGCGACGGAGTCTGCGGACCCATCGCCCGACCATTCTGGCGCTTCAAGCTGATCTGGCAATTTATTCCGGTTAAAGAATCTGTGCCGGTTGTGCCGATTATCTCGAAGAGATCCGAGTGCGGCTCTCGCATGCGCCCGCGGTTTCGGGCTGACGGGTAGCTCAGTCACGGTCGCGGAGCATCTGGAAAATGTTCCTGAAAACCGCGGTGAGGATCTTGAGGGCGGAATCGATGCACTGCGTTTTTTCCGCGAGTTCAAGGCACACATGATGATCAGCGAAATGCTGACACCCCTGGGAGGCGAGTTTCGTCAGAAGTTTTTCCTGAGACCTCGCGTGTACGGCCGGCTGACATTCGGAGTCAGTCAACCCCTGCGTATCCCGACAAGCGGACTCAAGCAACTCAGGCAAATCAGTCGACTGAATAACTCACCGAATGCGGACAGTCATAAGTGGAGCACATTGCTCGGTTCTGCAAACGAAGACGAACCGACACAAGTCAATCAACTCATCGTCCAGCCAGCAGCGAAGTATCGCACCGGGGAAATCTCATGCAGCGCAGTATGAATGTTCTAGCGCTCGTTAAGGACTCGGAGCGGTACGTGTTCCTGTACGACGACGACAGCGTGGCGAGTTTGTTGCAACAACTGGGCCGGTACGCCGCGGACCGCAGCTTGAGCTTCACCTGGTACGACGCTGCCGTCCTGAGTCAAAAGGTCCGCCGTCTGCGGGAAGAAGCCGAAGCCGAGGGACATAACCGACTGCGCGAGTCCGCCTGAGCGAAAGGCGACTCTCACCCTCTCACCCGGTTACCACGTCATGGAACGCGCAATCGAGGGCTTCCTTCGGTATTTGCGGATCGAGCGAAACTCGTCACCGTTGACGATCAAATCGTACGCCGAAGACCTCGCCAGCCTGCTGGAATTCTTTCGCGAACGCATCGGCTACATACCGGATGCGGCACAGGTGAGTATCGGAATCCTGCGGGCTTACGTCGCCTACCTGCACGAGTGCCAGTATGCGAAGACCACCGTCGCACGCCGACTGGCCTGCCTGCGAAGCCTGTTCCGCTATTGCGAACGTGAAGGTCTGGCGTCGTCCAACCCGGCCAAGGCACTTCGGACTCCGCGGACCGGTCGTAAACTGCCAAGCCTGCTGTCGGCCGATCAGCTCGCGAAACTGCTGGAAGCACCACCAGCCAACGAGCCCATGGGACATCGCGACCGGGCGATTCTGGAGACGATGTACTCGGCCGGACTGCGTGTGGCTGAACTTGTGGGGCTGGATGTTTCAAGCTGGGAGCGCGACTCGGATGTGTTGCGTGTGATGGGCAAGGGACGTCGCGAACGCATCAGTCCACTGGGACGATTCGCATCGAAGGCTCTGTCGAAATGGGTCGATGTACGGACGCCGGACTTGCACAGTGGCGATGTGGACGCGTTGTTTCTCAACAAGTTCGGCAAGCGACTGACGACACGCAGTATCGGCCGGATGCTCGACAAGTGGCTGCAACACACAGGGCTGGATCGACATGTGACGCCGCACACGCTGCGTCACAGCTTTGCGACTCACATGCTGGATGGAGGAGCCGACCTGCGCAGCGTGCAGGAACTGCTGGGCCATCGCAGTCTGACAACAACGCAGATCTACACGCACGTCAGCACACGTCGTCTGCACGAGACCTACGACAAGGCGCACCCCCAGTCGTCAAAGAACCAGCGCGGTCGTCGCAAGTAAGGCACAGCCATCGAGCGTGTCGTGTTGACTCCGCTGGCCGGGGAACACGCTCCCGCTCGATTGTCGGCTCTGGATTCGACAGAGTAGTCACGCTGTAACTGTGAATTGCGCCTGTCGAGCCGGGATGAATGTGCCATGCAATACGATGTGCTGATCCGTGGAGGTGAGGTCATCGATCCCTCGCAGTCGCTGCGAGGTGTTCGCGACATTGCCGTGAGTGGGGACCGGATTGTCGCCGTTGAGGAGCGGATCGAGGGTGAGGCTCGATGGACAATTGACGCCCGCGGGCTGATCGTCACGCCCGGGCTGATCGATCTGCACATGCACGCTTATACGCACTCTCCATTCGGGCTGGATGCGGATTCGCTGTGTGCAGCCGGTGGTGTGACCACGATGCTCGATACCGGCACAGCCGGATCCTACAACTTCGATGCATTTCGGAAGGGCGACATAGACCGCTATCAGACGCAGGTGCTGGCGCTGGTCAATCTGTCCTGCATGGGTCTGGTGGCGGCAAATCTGGGTGAGTTGATGGACCGTCGCTACGCCGATGTTGAAGGTGTGAAGCAGACGATCGCGCGGCACCCGGACGTTGCAGTCGGTGTCAAGATCCGCGCCGGTAAGCACATCATCGGTGATGGAGAACAGGGCTGGGCGAATCTACGCGATGCCGTTCGCGCTGCGCGGGAGTCCGAGACATGGCTCATGGTCCACATCGGTGAGTGCCCGATGTCGTTGCCGGAATTGTGTGATCAGCTTTCTCCGGGAGACTGCATCACTCACTGTTTCAAGGGCGGCAGCACGACAATTCTGAACGACTCCGGTCGAGTCTACGACGGCGTTCGAGCCGCCGCCGAGCGTGGCGTACTGTTTGATGTCGGGCACGGACGTGGCAGCTTTGAGTGGGACATCGTCGAGGCGGCGATCGAGGACGGTTTTGAACCACACGTCATCAGTACCGACCTGCATACGATGAATATTCACGGGCCCGTCTACGATATGCCCACGACGATGAGCAAGTTTCTGCACCTGGGCATGTCACTTGACCGCGTGATCGAGCTTTCGACGCTCGCTCCGGCTCGACGCCTTGACCCGACGGGCGAAATTGGAACGCTGCGTGTGGGTACGGTGGCCGACATTGCCGTTCTGGAGAAACGCGAAGGGCGATTTCGTTTCACGGACAGCTACGGACACGACCGCGTCGGCAGCGAACTGCTGATTGCCGCCAGCACGGTGCGTCGCGGTGAGATCGTGCCCGGGGGCGGTGGCCTGCGAATGCGCCAGCTCGCGGACGAGTGATCCAGGGCAACGGCCAGTCATGCCCGCAACATCGTCGTTATTTGGGACAGGTCCGTTCTCGCGGAGCTCCAGGGGTCGGTACCACAATCGACAGGTTCTCCGGACGAATTCCGCCCGCAGACGGATTTTCAACTTCGCAACAAGCGTGAGCAGCGTGAATCCGCGAATAATCCAGTCGAAGCAAGGACTTCCGGGAGCCGTTCCGTCAACCGCAGGCTCTCGACATGCGAGCCGATGGCTCGTGGTTCATCCAGGGCATTCTGAACCACGCTGGAAACACGTCGCCGAAGATGCTCCCAATTGTCGACCGCAGCACCAATCCGCAACCGTGAAAACTGCGGCGGTGTTGTCGACCGACGCACGAGACTGCGCCGAAACGAATGCGTCCGGCGTTGTCGACCGCCGGGTCACACTGCACCCGATATAATCTGCGTCCGACGTTGTCGAGTACAACTTCGCTGATCTCATTCGTCTTTCGCAATGGGGCACAAGACGCATTTGCGAATTCCCAAACGGAGCATTCCACGATACATCTTATGCTCGACATCAGGCGACTTGGGACGCACACACAGATCAAGACAAACGGTAATACTCACCCGGTAAATCCCGTAAAGGAATCCGAACCGAGTTGTACGATAGTGCGGTGACGCGGGAAGATGTTCGTCTAGAATTTCCGCAGTGCCCCGAAAAACTCCGGCACGGCTCCGCCACTGATCGCGAGGCCAAGGGACTGAAAGGGTATCATGTGATCCAGATCGACCTCTCGGTGCGTGTCGCTTGGCCTGATAAACTCCGTACACGGGCCTGCTGATCCTGTGTACTCAGAACAACACGCCCCGTCATGCTGTTCCACTGACACCATTACCCCCTCCTCGTCGTGGAGAGCCTCACATCGTAGAATGTGTGCAGATAGTATATCGGGCGTAGTTGTCGCCTTTGGAGACGTGACCACGACGGGATGGCCACAAAGTGGGCGAACTGCAGATTAAGATGAGACACAGACCGATTAAGATGCGGTGCAACCTATGCAACTCCTCTTTCAAGTTCGTTCCCGCCCTACTGGAGACAAACGTCTGTCCGGCTTGCGTCACAGGAATACTCATAGCGGAGCCGACTCGGGTCAACAACCATGATAAGGGCAGTGGAATTGAGTCCGACGAAAGACCCGACCACCTTAAGCGACTCAAAGACCCACTACTGTCAATGACTGCGTTCCTCTTTGTTATTGCTCTATTACAGGTCGTAGGCGTCGTTCAGAATTAACTTACCCGCTTCGCCTGTTTTTATGTGGGTGAATCTCATAATTCCAGTCGCCGTGAAAAGCATTACGTTTTAGACGCACGCTCTGCATCTCACTGTCCGTCAC
>Ga0302123_10000207_pt1 | contig 47308 bp, 52 predicted proteins | sample CB21_321_MG_FD_203109 | JGI IMG/M metagenome (GOLD analysis project Ga0302123, IMG submission 203109) | Marine microbial communities from Western Arctic Ocean, Canada - CB21_32.1 | ecosystem: Environmental > Aquatic > Marine > Oceanic | place: Canada: Western Arctic Ocean | collected 2017-09-28 | reverse complement strand
CGCAGCCCGGGCGGAAGCGCAACGCCACAGACCGCGCCGGTGCGTTGGTAGTCGACCCACCCGGAGCCGGCGAGGTAGCCGCGAGCGACGCACTCGACAGGTATCGGGACAGTTCGCCGCACGAGCATTGACCGACCCCGCAGCACGTCGGCATGTGGGAGGCACACGTCCGGGTACTCCTCGGGTGTCGTTGAGACCACGTGGTTCGGTACGATGTCGCCCGTACGTGCGAACCAGAACGCCGAGAGCTGGGTCAGGACCTTGCCCTTGTCCGGGATCATCGATTCGAGCACCAGGTCGTAGGCGGAGATGCGATCGGTCGCAACCATCAACAGCTGGTTGTCCACGACGTAGAGATCTCGCACTTTCCCGCGCCGTTGTGGAGTAAGACCCTGGAGAGTGGTTTCGAAGAGCGGGGAAGCAGACGTCACGGCGTTTCTCATCGCGGCCGACCGGAACGCTTAGTTTACAGAAGACACGCGTGTGCGGCAAGGGAGAAAATAACGGCACGCCCAGATCGAACAGGGTGCCGTGTAGTACAGTCGAGTGGCTTGCTCGTTCGTTCTTCGAACTGCGTGACCCGAGGCCGTGCCTGATGGCTCGGCCGTGTCGAGGGGGGGCGCTGGTTTGCATGTCTCCTCGTCACGTTGTCGGCAGGTGGCGGACTAGTCCGGGTCGATCCCGAGCCGGAAACATTGCATGCGCGTCTACCTTCGCACCACTCTCGTCATGGGGCTCACCGTTGCGCTCATGTGGTTCTTTCTGCGCAGCGCAGGCTTGGCGTCGGTGTGGTCGCGCATTGGCCGCGCGAGACTCGACCTGATCATCGCCGCGTTCTCGGCGGTCGCGGCGTCCTACGTGATGCGGGTGAAACGGTGGCAGAACCTGCTCGTCCCGCTCGCGCAGGTGGAATTCGCCGAAGCAGCGCGAGCGACCCTCATAGGGGTCGCCACGACGGCGGTGCTACACAGGGCGTTTGGGCGAGGTCCTGCGTCCGTATCTGCTGGCGCGGCGCAAGCGTTTGAGTGCGAGCGCGACACTGGCAACGGTCGTGTTGGAGCGGTTGCTGGACATTGTCGCGGTGGTGCTCCTGTTTGGTGTCTTCCTGCTGTTCTTCAGCGGCGATCTGCGGCAGACCGACCCGCAGGTGCTGACCTATCTCAAGGTGGGCGGGTTTGTAGCGGCGGTCAGTGCCGGTGCGATGTTGGCGCTGATCGTGGTTGCGGCCGGGGCGCCGGACGGGGTCGCTGGGGTGGCGGCGCTGGTCGAGCGTGTCGTGCCATAGCGGTTTGGTGCCACGGCCGGTCAATTCATTGCCAGGTTCAGTGCCGGTCTCGGCATCGCCCGTCAGACGGGCCGGTTCATACGCGCGTTTCCCTGGTCATTTCCCCTGTGGTTGAGTGTCGCCGTGTCGGCGTGGTGCGTGTGCCAGGCATTCGGGATCGCGCTGCCACCGGGCGGCTCCCTGCTGTTGATGACGCTGTCGGTTATAGGGGTGGCGGTGCCGACGCCCGCTGGGGTCGGTGGATTTCACGCCGCTTTCCAGGTTGGAGCCATCTGTTTTTTGGGCGCCCCGGTCGATGCGGCGCTCGACCTGCACGCACTGTCGTTCGGGCCAGTACCCCTGGTCGGCATCGTCTGGATGGCGCGCGACGGGTTGACGCTTCGGAGTGCGGTGCGGCTGGCATCCTCAAGTGGACTGGCCAACCTCAGCGACACGGAATCGGTCGGGGTCTCTGACCCGGAGGCGTGTGGGCCGACGCCGAGCTTGGTGGAGACGGTAACGGCGAGAGTATCACGGACCAATTAGATAGGGGGGACGCAGGTGAAATGCCCGTATTGTGGTCACCTCAAAGACAAAGTCGTCGACTCACGTGAAAGCAAGGAGGGTGCCGCCATCCGGCGCCGGCGCGAGTGCCAAGAGTGCGGGCGCCGGTTCACCAGTTATGAGCGGATCGATGAGATCCCCTACATGGTGGTGAAGAAGGACGGGAGTCGGGAGCGATTCGAGCGGCAGAAGGTGACAGCCGGCATGCTCAAGGCATGCGAGAAGCGGCCGGTGACGGTCGCCGCGGTCGAGGCGGTCGCAGACCGGGTCGAGGCGATTCTGCAGGAGCGTCCAGAGAAGGAGATCCTGACTGACGATGTCGGTGCGTTTTTGATGCAGGAGCTCAAGCAACTCGACAAAGTGGCCTACGTCCGATTCGCGTCTGTCTATCGCCATTTCCGCGACATCGGGGAGTTCATGACGGAGCTGCGGGATCTCCTCGATACGAAAGAATGACACGGCTAGTGACGCCGCCGCTCGACCCGACGAGACACGTGACACGCACCTTTGCGAGCAGCAGCTGTTCTCACAGTCCCGCCACGCGCGGGATCTCGCGTTTCTCGCCGCGACTCCGGTGCGCCCAGACTCGCCACCAGTCCAGCCACAGCGGCCGGCTCGGCTTCAGGACGCGCGGGACCAGTTCGAGCGTGACTTCATCGTGCAGGCGCTCACCGAGCAGCGCGGCAACATCACGCGCACCGCCGAGGCATTGGGGATGGAGCGGAGTAATCTCCACCGCAAGATGCGGTCGTTCGGGATCCGGTCGTCGCGCTAGAGGGGCGGGGATCGGCGAGGGAAGATCGCCGGCATCCGGAGGCTCAAGTGGCTGCGCACCGGCCACGTCCATAGGTCACTTTGAGCGGCTCACACCCCCCCCCCCAGGTAGGGGGGCTGTGAGAAACGCTCGGCGAGCGGGGGCGGCGGACGAAGCGGTCATCGGAGGAGTCGGCACTCGAGTATCTGATCCATCGTGAAGTCCGCGAGCCGGAGCTGGCGTGTCGCCGCCGGCAAGAGGGCGGCCGCCGGCACGAGTCCGACGATCTCGCTGCCGCGGATGCCGACACCGAGTTGGTCCGCCTCGCGTTGCACCGATTCGAACACCCGGTGGAGCGACGTCCGCTCGTAATCGACCAGATTGATCGAAACCTGGACCACGTCCGGTTGAGCTGTCCGCACCCCGATCGCCTTAACGGCCGCGAGGCCTCCGTTTGACGCCCGTACCGCCCGGGCGATGCGTCGGGCAATGTCGAGGTCGCCGGTCTCCAGATTCACGTTGTAGGCGATCAGCATGCGTCTTGCGCCGATGGCCGAGGCCCCGGTCGACGGATGCGGAGTGGAGGGGCCGAAGTCGGGGCGCCATATCTCCGCTCGCATCTTGTCTCTCAGGCCCTCGAACCCGCCGCGACGGATCGTTTCGAGCCGCCGCCGGTCCGGCACCTGTGCGGCCTCCTCGTAGAGGAACACCGGGATGGAGAATCCTTCGGCGATCGCCGCGCCCAACTCCGTGGCAACCGAGATGCAGACCGGCATATCCAGCGGGTCTAACGGCACCAGAGGCACCACGTCGACAGCTCCGATTCGAGGATGTTCGCCGGCATGGGACCGGAGGTCGATACGCTCGACGGCAGTCGCGTAGAGTGCCAGTATTGCCGTCCTCAGGGCGGCGCCTTCTCCGACCAGCGTGAATACGGTTCGGTTGTGCGCGGCGTCGGAGGCGGCGTTGAGTAGGTCGATGCCAGGGCTGTCCGCGAGGGCGGACGCCAGGGCCTCGATGACCTCTGGGCGCCGGCCCTCACTGACGTTGGGAACCGCTTCTATCAGGCCCACACGGCAGATATAGCACATGCCGCAGTCGGATACGCATCGGATAGCGGAAGACCTTCGACACCGACCCAGTCGGTTGACGCGAATCTAGGTGTGGCTCATAATCGCTCACCTGGATGTGTGCTATAGGCGAAATCCTGACACCCGAAACGGGTCCTGGTTACTACGGGAAAACGCTTGGCGGTCCGTGGCGCTGGTCCCGCGTCGCACTGCAGCCAGCCGTGCCCGTCGGGCTGTCGGTCCCCGCGTATCCGGGCTGTTAGAAAGGTCTCTGCTCGCGAAGCTGAGTTCCGCTTCTCGCTGGCGTCGCTATCCGCACCTGCCGCCTATGGCCGATTCCGCGCAGCCCAGGGCATACATCGAACGGGCGGGTGCGGCGGTCGCCGAACGGGTCCGGGAATCTGAAGCGCTGCTGCACGCCGGTGTTGCGGACTGCGACCACGGTGACGTGACTGAAGCGCTGGTGTTGCTGACGACCGCAATCGCGCGTGGCGGCGCGCACGACGAAGTATTGGAGGTGCAGGATCGCGTCGATCGCCTCGAGTTGGCCGGCGACGACGACCCACAGCGCTCATAAATTTCGCCTGCTCCCCTGGGTGTTGCTGATCGGCCTGTTTACAGGCACCACCGTGGCGTTGTACATGGCCGGCTTTTGGGCTCAACTTGTCCCGGTCCGGCTGGCGGATCGGACCGGCAGGTTGCCGGTGCCGCCGCGCGAGCCGCCGCCGCCGCTGCTGGTGCCCTCCGTGCCGCAGATCGCACTGGAGCGAGCGAAGGCGTTGGCGGCCAACGACCGGCACGCGGAGGCTCTGGGCGTGCTGTCTACGGTCGGTCTTGGCGATGGCTTGCGTGGGGATGTGGATACGCTGCGCGCTGCGATCCAGCAAGAGATGTTGAGCCGGTTGCCGGAGATAGCGGTCGGTGTGGCTGCCGAGTCCGCTGATCGAGCGAACATCAGATGACCGACGACGATGGGCGGACGCGGGGGCTGGCCGTAACGCCTACCGGCACGACGTCCGGCCGGACTAAGGCGCGCCTGGCCCGGCCGCTTGCCACGCGCTCCGCGTTGCCGCTGTTTCCGTTAACTTCGAATGAGCGCTCCCAGGACCAGCTCCGACCTCGTGCACCACTCGCAGTGCGACGCCAGACACCAGCGGTGCCGCGTGTGCGGCCGCCGGCGGACGGTCCCCCGTCGGACACGAGGTTATTGTTCGAGGATCCCCGGCCGGCCGCGCCACACGCGAGCCCGAGGGCCGCGGCCCCCTGGGTTCGGCTGGTAGCTGGATTGATCGACACGGTTTTGCTGGCGTCGCTCGATGCTGTCGTGATTGTGCTGACGCTCAGGCTGGCGGAGCTCGATCTGCAGTCGATCGATACGCTGCCGGCGGCACCGCTGACCGGCTTCCTGGTTCTGCTCAACGGGGGATATGTCGTCGTCCTCACCCTTGTCGGTGGGCAGACGTTTGGCAAGATGGTGTGTGGGATACGTGTGGTGAATCGGGCGGGGCGCTCCGTGACCACACGGGTCGCCTTGGTCCGGGCGCTCGGGTGCGTGATGTCGGTACTGCCGCTTGGTCTGGGGGGCGTCTGGATGTTCTTCGACACTGATCATCGCGCGTTACACGACCGCCTGGCCGGCACCTGCGTGCTGATGGTTCCTGGCACGTCGCGAAAAGACTTCAGATGACCCGGCTGCTCCAGCGCGTGGCGATCGGATTTGCAACGGTCGGGCCGTTGGGTTTTGTGCCGATTGCTCCGGGGACCGCTGGGTCGGTGGCCGGCCTGGCGCTGTTCTGGGCGGTTCGCTCGATGCGGTCGACGTGGCTCGAAGTGGCGGTGTTCCTGATTGTGACGGGGGTCGGCGTGGTGGCGGCGTCCGCGGTCGAGACGCGGTACCGAAGCCGGGACCCCGGGTTGGTGGTCATCGACGAGGTGGCCGGCATGATGGTCACGCTGTTGGCGGTGCCGGTCGGGTTCACCGGCGCCATGGTGGGGTTCTTCGCGTTTCGCCTGTTCGATATCTTCAAGCCGTTCCCGGCGCGACAGGCGGAACGGCTGCCGGGTGGGTGGGGCGTGATGGCCGATGATCTCGTGGCCGGAGTCTATGCCCAGGCGCTTCTGCGTCTCGTCCTGTGGTTTGGGGATGCGGCGTGAGCTCTTCCCGGTCGTCCACAGGAGCCCGGCTGTCGACGGCCGAGATTATCGCGGTTGGCACCGAATTGCTCACGCCGTTTCGGTCCGATACGAACTCGTTATTTCTGACCGCCCGGTTAAATGAGTTGGGTATCGTCGTGCGCCGCAAGTCGATTGTCGGTGATGACTCGGTCGACCTCGGACCGGCTGTACGGGATGCCCTTGCCCGGGCTGATTTACTTGTCGTCTGCGGAGGCCTGGGGCCGACCGACGACGATCTTACCCGCGAGACGGTGGCCGACGTGCTCGGTCGGACCCTGACCGAGGACTCCTCGATCGTCGAGCACCTGAGGACTCGATTCGCCGCCAGGGGGTGGACGATGCCGGAGAACAATCGGCGTCAGGCTTCGGTGCCGGAGGGGGCCGTCGTGCTCTTCAATCCGTGTGGCGCGGCGCCGGGGTTGTGGCTGGATGTCGGAGACCGGGTCGTCGTGCTGTTGCCAGGTCCGCCGCGCGAGCTCGAGCCGATGTTCACGGCGTTGGTCGACAGTCGTCTGTCGACCCGTGCGGCGCCAGAGCGTCTGTATCGGCGCGTGTTGCGGGTGACGGGTCGTGGCGAATCATACGTCGAAGAGCTGACGCAGCCGGTCTACGACCGGTGGCGACAGGCGGAGCCGCCGGTGACCACCTCTGTGCTGGCGTCGCCTGGGCTCGTCGAGTTACATCTGTCGGCCCGTGCCGCCAGTCGGGACGCGGCCCTGCGGGTGCTCGACGCGGCAACCGGTGAGCTGGCCGCGGTGTTGGGAGATCATCTCTTCAGCACGGACGGCCGGTCCCTCTCGGAGGTGGTTGGCGAGCTGCTGCATAGCGAGGGACTCCGGGTGGCGGTCGGAGAGTCGTGCACAGGTGGGCTGGTGACCGCCCGGTTCGTAGATATTCCGGGGAGCTCGAGCTATGTCGAAGCCGGTGTGGTCGCCTATTCGAACGAGGTCAAGCGGACGGTGCTCGGGGTCGACCCGGTGTTGCTGATGACCGATGGAGCGGTCAGTGAAGCGGTCGCGGTGTCGATGGCTGAGGGGGCGCGGCGTATGGGCGCCACCGACATCGGCATTGGGGTGACCGGCATTGCCGGACCGGGAGGCGGAAGCGACGAAAAGCCAGTCGGTACAGTGTGCATCGGGGTCGCAGGGCCAGGCAGCGAGCGGGAAGTAAGAACGGCACTGTTTCCCGGCGACCGCGCCATGATCCGGAGGCAAGCCACGCAGACCGCGCTGGATTTGCTGCGCCGGGTGCTACTGCGTCGAACGAGGGAGGGTGCGACTGCTCGTGGCGGTTGATCTGGATGTGGCGGCGAGGGCAGCGGCGGCCGGCAGCACCCACGCCCTCGCCTCGGGGATCGCCACGGCTGGCGCGCCCGTGCCGGTGCGCTGGGTCCAACCAGAGCAGTTGCACTTCACGCTCCGGTTTCTGGAAGAGGTGTCGGAGGGACAGGCCGAGTCGGTGCGACGTGCTCTCAGTATCCCCTGGAAGACCGGTGCCTTCAGCGCTAGTCTGGCTGGCCTTGATCTGTTTCCATTCTCCGGCGCGTTGCGTGTCATCTGGTTGGGTATGCAAGAGGGGCGCGAACAGATGAGCGCGCTGAAGCACGAGCTGGAACATCGGCTCGTTTCCGTGGGGTTCGAGTCGGACACCAGGCAGTTCCGGGTACACCTCATGCTCGTGCGGCTCAACCGGACAGGTGCGCTCTCGGCTTGCGGGCTTCGCACCATCTTCTCCAGGCATCGGCCCGAGACGGCGCGCTGGGTGGTGGACCACGTGACGCTGTATGAGAGCCGAATGTCGTATCGCAGGACAACCCACCACGTCGTCGAGTCGACGATGCTAGCGGCATCATGACCACGACACTCATCCTGGCCGGGTATCTGCTCGGCTCCATCCCGTTCGCGCTGCTGCTGGGCGGTGCCGATCTGCGTCGGCTCGGCAGCGGGAATATCGGTGCGGCCAACGTCTTGCGCGTCCGGCGGACCTCGGTCGCGCTGACGGTGCTGACGCTCGACGTTGCCAAGGGCTGCGCGGCCGTGTTGGTCGCGAGCGGTGTAAACGCGGGTACAACGACAACCGCCGCGGTTGGTGGGGGCGCCATTCTCGGGCACGTCTATCCGATTTGGCTCCGGTTCAGGGGGGGCAAGGGCGTCGCCACCACGTTCGGGGTGTTCACGCTCCTGTCCCCGCTCGCCGCCGCGGGCGCGGCCGTGGTGTTCGGCGTGGCGGTCTACATGACCCGATATATTTCGGTCGGTTCGATGCTCGCGGTCGTCTCGTTTCCAGCGCTCGTATTCGTTACGAATGGAGGTGCGGCAGCGATGGTCACCGCGGTTGGTGCGGCCGTTCTGGTCGTATTCCGACACCGCTCGAACCTCGTCAGGTTACACGCGGGTTCCGAGCATCGACTGGGAGACCCGAGACGAAAGGGGCTTGAGCCGTGAGCAGTGAGAGTGACTCCATGACGGGCGTTGCCGTGCTCGGCGCCGGCGGATGGGGAACCGCCCTGGCGATTCATCTGGGTCGTCTGGGTAAACCGGTGCGTCTCTGGGGGCGTGATCCGGCGCTTGTGGCGCGACTATGCGAGGAGCGCAGCAACCAGGCATATCTTTCTGGCGCGGCGCTGCCAGCGTCGGTCGCGCCGACGGCGTCGCTGGGGGAGGCGCTCGGTGCGGCCGACTGCGTCGTAATGGCGGTGCCGTCCCACGGCACTCGAGCGCTGTTGCGCCGCGCGGCCCCGCTGCTGCGACCGGATGCGACGATCGTCAGTTGTACGAAAGGGTTCGAGCTCGGCACGTTGAATCGCATGTCCGAGGTGATCGAGCACGAGCTGGGTGCGTCCCGACCCGTGGCCGTGCTGTCGGGCCCGAGCTTCGCGGCCGAGGTCGCGCGGGGGGTGCCGACGTTGGTTCTGGTGGCCAGTCGCCGGGCGGATGTGGCGGCGATGGTCCAGGAGGAGTTCCGCGCTCCATACTTCAGACTCTATGCGAGTGACGACGTCATTGGCGTCGAAGTCGGTGGCGCAATGAAGAACGTCATCGCTATCGCGGCCGGGGTGGTCGAGGGGCTGGGCTTGGGCCCCAACGCCTTGGCGGCACTCATCACGCGCGGGTTGGCTGAGATTTCCCGCCTGGCGTGCGCCTTGGGCGGGCGCCGCGAGACGTTGGCCGGGCTGAGTGGGCTCGGCGACCTGATCCTGACATGTACGGGTGGCCTTAGCCGTAACCGGCACGTCGGCGTCGAGCTGGGCCGCGGCCGGGAGGTGCGCGAGATTCTCGGGAGCATGCAGACCGTGGCCGAGGGGGTCAGGACGACCGAAGCTGCGCTGGAGCTGGGTCGTCGGCATCAGGTGGACCTTCCGATCTCGATGCAGATGGGAGAGGTCCTGGCTGGTCGGACACGGGCGAGGACCGCCGTCGAGGAGTTGATGCTGCGCCGCCAGAGGTCGGAATTCGACGTCGAGTAGTAGAGTGGGGCTGTGGGCTTCATCGAACGGCTCCGTGCCGGTCTCAGGCGCACGACGGACGAGCTGGTTGGACGTTTCGAAGGGTTTGGCGCTGACCCGGCGACTGCGACCGACTCGCTCGACACCCTCGAAGAGATCCTGCTCGAGGCCGATGTCGGCGTATCCGCTTCCAGGCGTCTGCTCGACGCCGTGCGGGAGTACACCGGTGAGGCGGACCTGCGGTCGGTCGTCAAACAGGAGTTGCTCCGTCTGCTCGCGGCGCCGATTCCGGCGCCCGTGCGTGGAGGGGGGCCGCGCGTCGTGTTGGTCGTCGGCGTGAACGGCACCGGCAAGACCACCACGGTGGGTCGCCTGGCCCGTCTGCTCACCCTGTCTGGGCAACAACCGATGATCTGCGCTGCCGACACGTTCCGCGCGGCCGCCGTCGAGCAGCTCGAGGTTTGGGCTAGGCGCGCCGAGGTGGACTTCATTCGCGCGCGTCCGGGCGGTGACGCGGCCGCCGTTGTGTTCGACGCGATCTCGGCCGGCAAGGCGCGCGGGTGCGACGTGGTCCTCGTCGACACCGCCGGACGGCTGCATACTCGCACCAACCTCATGGCTGAGCTCGACAAGATTCGCCGCGTGGCGGGACGCGCGGTCGATGGCGCGCCGCACGAGACCCTGCTCGTGCTCGATGCCACGGTTGGTCAGAACGGGCTGGTTCAAGCGCGAGCGTTTCTCGAGGCCGTGGGTGTCACGGGCGTCGTGCTGACGAAGCTGGATGGAACCGCGAAGGGCGGCATCGCGGTCGCGATCACCGCGGAACTGGGTGTGCCGATTCGCTATGTCGGTGTCGGGGAGCAACTGGACGATCTGGTGCCGTTCTCGGCGGCGGACTATGTGGAGGCCTTGTTCGAGCCGGTATGGTGACCCACGAGGAGATGATGGACCGGGCGTTGGTGCTCGCGGCCAGGGGGCGCGGAGCGACCAGTCCCAACCCGATGGTCGGCGCCGTGGTAACGCGGCGTGGCCAGATTATCGGCCGTGGCTTCCACGCGCGGGCGGGTGGACCGCACGCCGAGGTCGTCGCGCTCGATGAGGCCGGCGATGCTGCGCGCGGTGCCACGCTGTATTGCACCCTCGAGCCTTGCTGTCATACCGGTCGGACGGGGCCGTGTGTCGAGCGAATCGTGCGTGCCGGGGTGAGGCACGTGGTGGTCGGGGTCGAGGACCCCGACCCGCGGGTGAACGGGGCGGGCATCCGGTATCTCCATGACCAGGGGATCGCGGTGACGGTCGGCGTGCGCCGGCTGGCGGCGACGCGTCTCAATGAGGCTTTTTTTGCTGTGAAACGCCGGGCGCGACCGTTCGTTACGATGAAGGCCGCGGTGAGTCTCGATGGGCGGATTGCGGCAGCCCCTGGTCGCCGGACCCCGTTGACCGGCTCGGCGGCGGTGAGCCACGCGCACGCTGTCCGCGCCGAGGTTGACGCAATCGCGGTCGGGTCGGAAACCGTGCTCGTGGACGATCCCCTCCTGACGCCGCGCGGCGCGGACCGGCAGCGGCCCCTGGTCCGCGTGTTGTTCGACACCCGGATGCGCACACCGCCCTCGGCACGTGTCCTGACGACGGTCGAGGAGGGGCCAGTCGTCGTCATCACGACCGAGGCCGCTGTCGAGGCCTGGGCGACGCGTGCGAGGGCCCTCGAGCGGGCTGGCGCCGTGATCGAGGCACTGCCGGCGCGCGATCCGGCGGCGGCGATGACCCGTCTCGTGGCATACGATGTCAGCGACGTGCTCCTTGAGGGCGGTGCCCTACTGCATCGGGCGGCGTGGGCCGCGGGGGTCGTCGACCGGGTGCGTCTGTATGTGGCTCCGGTCGTGCTTGGCCCGACGGGAGTCCCGTGGATGCCGGACGGGCGATTTTCTTTCACCGCACTTGTTGGACGCCGCACGCGGTGTCTGGGCGAAGATCAACTGCTGGAGGCCGATGTTCAACGGATTGATTGAGACACTGGGGGAGGTGGTCGAGCTCAAGGTGCTTCCGGCCGGCTTCCGGCTTTGTGTCGCGGCGTCGCTGGCCCGCGAGCTCGGTCTAGGCGAGAGCATCGCCGTCAATGGTGCCTGTCTGACGGTCGTTCACACCGATCGGGACGCGTTTCATGTGGAAATATCGCCCGAGACGGCGCGGGTCACCGGTCTGGGGGCACTCGAGCGAGGGTGCACGGTCAACCTGGAGCGGTCGATGCGGGCGGATGCGAGGGTGGGAGGCCACTTCGTCCAGGGACATGTCGACGCTACCGGCCGTATCGAGGAGATCCGGCACGAGGAGGGGTTTCGTCGGATCACGGTGACGTTCCCGTCCGTGCTAGCGACGTATCTGGTGCACAAGGGGTCGATCGCGGTGGATGGGATCAGCCTGACGGTCGCAGGACTGAGCGACACATGGTTCGACACGCAGATCATACCGTTCACGTGGGAGCACACGAACCTGAGCTGGGCGACTACCGGTACGGTCGTCAACCTCGAGTGCGATATCATCGGAAAATACGTTGTCCGCTCGATGACAGTCCGCGGCGACGGTCCTTCATCGGACGGAGTCTCGGGGTAGGTGGGGGTCGGGTCGCGCCATGACGGTTTTCCTGTTCGTGCCCTAACGTCGCGTCCGGCCAGCACACGGTTGGACGAGGCAGTATGTCGGTAGCAGCACCGAGGAACACGATGGCCAAGAAGAGCACTCGCATTCGGTCTAGCAAGCAGCCGGGGTTGACACTTGCCTCGGCGCCCCGTCGCCGAGGCGCGTTCGCGCCAATCGAGGACGCGGTGGCAGCGATCCGCGAGGGGCAGATGGTTATCGTTGTCGACGACGAAGACCGTGAGAATGAAGGTGACCTGACCGTCGCGGCCGAGAAGGCGACACCCGAGATCATCAATTTCATGGCGAAGCACGGCCGCGGGCTGATCTGTCTGCCGATGACTGGCGAGTGGCTCGATCGACTGGACATACCGCTCATGGTGCGGGAGAACACCTCGCAGTTCGACACGGCCTTCTGTGTGTCGATCGAAGCCAGGGAGTCGACGAGTACCGGGATCTCGGCCGCTGACCGGGCCACGACCGCCCGGGTGGCGGTCGATCCGAAGACGACGGCCGGTGACTTGGTGCGTCCCGGTCACATGTTTCCGCTGCGCGCACGCTCCGGCGGTGTCCTGGTTCGAGCGGGCCAGACCGAGGCGGCGGTCGATCTTGCGCGGATCGCCGGGATGCGCCCGGCGGGTGTGATTTGCGAGATCATGAACGAGGACGGGACGATGGCGCGGGTCCCCGAGTTGCGTCGCTTCGCGCGCAAGCACAAGTTGCTCGTGATCACGATCGCCGATCTGATCACGTACCGCATGCGAACCGAGCGGCTGGTCCAGCGGACGGCGGGCGCCCAGTTGCCGACAGAGTACGGCGATTTCGAGCTCGTGGCGTTCGAGAGCATCATCAATGGCGAGACCCACGTGGCGTTGGTGCGTGGCGATCTGGGCGATGGTGAGGACGTGCTCGTGCGGGTGCATTCGCGCTGCCTGACCGGCGAGGCGTTTCATTCGGCCAGGTGCGACTGCGGTGCCCAGCTGACGGCGGCGATGCAGCGGATTGCCGAGGAGGACCGGGGTGTCCTCCTGTATCTGAACCAGGAAGGCCGCGGCATCGGTTTGACGAACAAGATCCGGGCCTACCAGCTGCAGGACGAGGGGTATGACACCGTCGAGGCCAACGAACGGCTGGGTTTTAAGCCGGACCAGCGAGACTACGGGATCGGCGCGCAGATTCTGGGCGAGCTCGGTGTGCGGAGCATGCGGTTGCTGACCAACAACCCGCGCAAGTTCGTGGGGCTCGAAGGCTACGGTCTTTCGGTGACAGCGTCGTTAGCGATCGAGGTGCCAACCACTGGGCTGGCACAGGCGTATCTACGAACCAAGAAGGCCAAACTTGGACATACGCTGAAGACTGTCTAGCAAGCCGTGGTGAAAGTCTAGCGTTGCACCGAGATAGGTCGTGATCGATGCCGCGCCCGGCCAAATCTAGGGGGTCTGGGGGTGCGCTTCGCTAGGCGGCTTTTCTTCTGGTCCCACGACCAGACGCGTAGCAGGTTGGTATGTTGCTGCGTCAAGGACGGCTAGCCATAGACCTCGACGCGTTGACAGTTCGGGCACTCACGCGTTACGATAAACGGTTGCGTTTGAACCGCTTAGGAGTAACCATCCATGTTTGCCTCGCTTACCGAACGACTGCAGACCGTGTTCGCGGCGGTGCGCCGCGAGACGCGTCTGACGCCGGAGTCGGTCGAGACCGCGTTGCGTGAGATTCGGCTGGCACTTCTCGAAGCGGACGTCAACTTCAAAGTCGTTAAGGCGTTTATCGATCGGGTCCGCGATCGCGCCGTGCACCGCGCGGTGCTCGAGAGCCTGACGCCGGCCCAGCAGGTCGTCGCCATCGTACGGGACGAGTTGCTCGCGTTGCTCGGTGATGGTCCAGCCGGGTTGGCCCCGTGTCGTCAGCGCCCGCAGGTGGTACTGCTGCTGGGGCTGCAGGGTGCGGGGAAAACTACGACGACCGTCAAGTTGGCCCGATGGCTCACCGGCCAGGGCCGTCACCCACTCGTCGTATCGACCGACGTTCGACGACCCGCGGCCATCGAACAGTTGGGGGTGCTGGCCGACGAGGCTGGCATCCGCGTGCACGACCCGGCGCGTGACACGGCGGTGGTGGCCCGGGCCGAGGGCGCGGTTGAGATGGCGAAGTCCATGGGGTTCGACGTCGTGCTCGTCGACACGGCGGGTCGTTTGCACGTCGATGACGATCTGATGGGGGAGCTTGAGAGGTTGAAGACCGCCGTCCAGCCGTCTGACCTACTCTACGTCGCCGATGCGATGACCGGGCAGGACGCGATCAAGAGCGCGGGGGAGTTTAACCGTCGGCTCGGCATCAGCGGTGTCGTGCTGACGAAGATGGACGGCGACGCCCGGGGCGGTGCGGCGTTGTCGGTCGTGTCGGTCGTCGGGGTACCGGTCACGTTCGTGGGCGACGGTGAGCGGCTCGAAGATCTGCAGCCCTTTCACCCGGACCGGCTGGTCTCGCGCATGCTTGGGATGGGGGACGTGCTCTCGCTCGTGGAAAAAGCGGAGCAGGTGGTCAGTCGTGAGGATGCGACGCAGCTCGAGCGAAAGATCCGCGGAAACGACTTCACGCTGCAAGACATGCGCGACCAGTTGGAATCGGTGAAGCGGATGGGGCCGCTCGATCGCCTGGTTGAGCTGATTCCGGGGATGGGCCAGATGGCATCGCGAGTGCCAGGCGAGGTGGACCCGCAGGTGCTGGTGCGCACGGCCGCCATAATCGACTCGATGACCAAACGCGAGCGCGCGCGCTACCAGGTCCTCGATGGGAGCCGTCGTCGCCGGATCGCTCGCGGAAGCGGAACGACGGTGCAGGACGTCAATCGGCTAGTGAAGCAGTTCGTGGAAATGCGCCGCATGCTGAAGACGGTCGGGGTGGCGTCCCGGGTACGGAAGAAGAAGGGTGTTCGACGGCGGGGGAGCCTGATGCGCCCTGGCGTGCCGGTGTCGCAGTAGTCCGAGGGGCGACCTGAATACCGGAGCGGCTGTAATCAAAAGAGGAGAAGATACACGTATGTTGACCATTCGATTGACTCGGGTCGGAACAAAGAAACGTCCGTGCTACCGGGTTGTGGCGATCGAGTCAGCCGTCGCGCGAGACGGTCGGTTCCTGGAGTTGCTTGGGCATTACAACCCGCGGGCGGACCCTGAGATTCTAGATGTCGACTACGAGCGGGTGAACTACTGGACCAGCAAGGGAGCGCGTCTGTCCGACACGGTGCGCACGCTGATCGCGCGGCACCCGGCCCCGCCACCGGAGGCAGAGGCATCGGAGTCGACGCCAGAGGTCGTGGTGGATGCGCCGGCGGACAGCGTCGGCGCCGAGACGCAGGTGATCTCATGAGCCATGCGCGGGACGTCGTCGAGGTGGTCGCGCGGGGCCTGGCGGATCGGGCCGACGATGTGGCCGTCACCGAGCGGGATGGGCGCGAATCCACCCACATAGAGTTGTCGACCACCGGGCACGACCTGGGTCGGATGATCGGGCGTCAGGGACGCACGGCTTCAGCCATCCGGGTGCTGGCCGAGCTGGTTGCCGAGCCTGAGGGCCGCCGGGTGATGGTCGATTTCGTCGACGTACCGTAGGGATGCGAGTGTGGCCCTTGAGTGGGAGGCGATGGTCTTGGTCGGGCGCGTCGCGCGCGCCCACGGCAATCGTGGGCGGGTCATCGTCAACCCGGAAAGCGATTTCGTACAGGATCGTTTTCGCCCTGGGAACACAGTCTACATTCGCCACGGCGATCGGGTTGAGCGAATGTCGATCCGGGACGTGCGGTTTCACCAGCATCGTCCAATCGTAGCGTTCGACGAAGTGGCGACGATGACCGAGGCGGAGCAGTTGGCGTCGGCTGAGCTCCGAGTGCCGATGGACACGCTCGAACGTCTGCCGGCCGGCGTGTTCTATCACCACGAGCTGACCGGGTGCCGGGTGGAAACGGTCGAGGGCGGCGTGGTTGGTACGGTGAGCGGGGTCGAAGGTGACGGGGGTGTCAACCGGCTGGTCGTCGATGCCGGATCTGGAGAAATCCTCGTGCCGCTAGTAGATGAGATCTGCGTGGAGATCGATCTGGCCGCGGCAGTAATCACGATCGACCCGCCCGAGGGCTTGCTGGATCTCAATCCGCCACCGCGGCGGCGGACGGGGACTCGCCGCGGCACGTGACCTAGACGTTTCCGCGTAGTGGGACTGTGAGGATGGCTCTGTTGGCGAGGGTGCGCCGTGTTTCTCGCGCAGCGCCGCTAGCAGTTGGTGGGACCGGGAGGCAGGGCTGAGGTTTGATATCGTCACGATCTTCCCGGGCATGCTGGAATCGGTGCTGCGGGAGGGCGTGGTCGGTCGTGCGATCGAGCGTGAGGTGTTGCAGGTCGCCCTGCATGATCTGCGTGACTACAGCGCAGACCGGCATCGTAGTGTCGATGACGTATCGTACGGTGGCGGTCCGGGCATGGTCATGAAGTCGGAGCCGTTCTTCAAAGCGGTCGCCGCGATTCGTTGCCGCCACGGAGATCCGGACGCGGTGGTGCTCCTGTCTCCCCAGGGCCGAGTGTTTTGTCACGAGGAGGCGGTGCGGCTGAGGCGGTTGCGTCACGTGGCACTACTCTGCGGGCGCTACGAGGGGGTCGATGAGCGGGTGCGAGAGCAGGTGGCGACGGACGAGCTGTCAATCGGCGACTATGTGCTGAGCGGCGGGGAGTTGCCGGCCGCGGTCGTCATTGACGCCGTGGCCAGGCTCGTGCCGGGCGTCGTTGGGGACGCGCGCTCTGTGGATGAAGACTCGTTCGTGCGGGGCATGCTGGATTACCCGCACTATACCCGCCCGGCCCAGGTTGATGCCCACGGAGTGCCGGACGTGCTGTTGTCCGGTCATCACGCCGAGATACGGCACTGGCGGAAGCGTGAGGCGGTCAGGCGCACGCTCGAGCGCCGGCCGGAGCTGTTGGAACGCGCAGTGCTCGATGACGAGGAGCGCGCGATCTTGCGGGAGTTGAAGGACGAAGCTGAGTGAGAATCCCGGCGCTCGGGCGAATCGGCGTCGGGCACCCGTTGAAGCCAGAGCCTAGCCGCACACGTTCGCTGTCTACCGTTTTCAGCGAACTACTGCGAGACCTCGCCGTAGCCGAGGCAAAGGCGGGCAGGCCAGCTGAGCGGCGCCGCATTGATGAAAGTGATGAGATAGGGGAGACGCGGGTGTGATGATGTGGGAGCGGTCAGATGAATGCGATTGAAGCGATAGAACAGACACAGGTGCAGGAACGCCCGGATCTTAGAACGGGTCTGACGGTGCGTGTCCACGTCAAGATCCGCGAAGGTGAGAAGGAGCGGATCCAGGTATTCGAGGGTGTCGTCATCGGTATGCGACGCGGCGGGTGTCGGGGTACCTTCACAGTGCGAAAGATCTCGTTCGGGCAGGGCGTTGAGCGCGTGTTCCCGTTGCACTCGCCGTCCATCGCCAAGATCGAGATTGGGCGCGCGGCGCGGGTGCGGCGAAGCAAGCTCTACTTCCTGCGCCAGCTGCGCGGGCGTGCGGCGCGTCTCCGCGAGAAACGGCGCCCCGCCCCGTAAGGGGAAGCCCCTCGGACCCCGCGAGCCACGGATTGTTTCGAACCGTTGGGTGAGTGTGCCCCTCATGAGACGTGCCCGGTCATTACGTGGTCGTACGAGACCAGTGGCCAGGCGAACCGTTGAGAACGAGCTGCGTCGGTGGGGGTTCGGCCGGATCGCGGGCGTCGACGAGGTCGGTCGCGGGAGTCTCGCCGGGCCGGTGGTAGCGGCGGCGGTCGTGCTCGGCCCGGGAGACGGGTTGAGGGGGCTTCGAGACTCGAAGTTGCTCACCAGCTTCGAGCGTGCGCGGTTCTACGACGAGATCATCGCCTCATGTCTCGCATGGGCAATCGGGATGCGAGACCCGGAGGAGATCGACCGGCTTAATATCCATCACGCGTCGCTCGAGGCGATGCGTGACGCGGTCGGCAGATTGACGCCGTTGCCGGATTTTGTTCTCGTTGACGCGTTCCGTATCCCGAGGGTTTTCATACCCCAGCGTGGTGTCGTGGGCGGCGACCGGCGGTGCGCGGGCATAGCGGCCGCGTCGATCGTCGCCAAGGTGACCCGCGATCGTCAAATGACCTGTCTCCACGCGGTTGACCCCCGCTACGGATTCGACCGGCACAAGGGCTACGCGACACCGGACCATCTGGCCGCCATGGCGCGGCACGGGTATTCGGGTGCGCACCGCCGGTCGTTTCGGCCGGCATCCTTGTCTGATACCATCGACTGACCTAGCAGTCCGTGGTGAATGTCCAGCGTGGCACCGAGGTCCGTCGCACTCAGTGCCGGGTCTGGCCACTGCCAGCGCGCGGCGAAGAAACAGGCCGGCAACATGTGCCCGAGAAGCAACGCAGGCAAGCGGGATGCGGCCTGTCGTTCAGCGCGGGTTGCTCGGGTCCGGCCAAGCATCCGTGTACGCCGTCGGGATGCCGGGGTGCGGATCGACCGACTTCCCCGTGCGCTGTTGGGAGGATGAGATTCAGCGTCTAGGCCGGGTCCTGCTGATCGTATATTTTCTTGAGACCGGTCTGGTGCTGATGGTGGCACCGTGGTCGACGTTCTGGGAGCGGAACTGGTTAGTCGAGATTTCGCCGCTGGTGGACGGGGTGATGAGGCGTTCGGCTGTACGCGGCGCGGTCTCCGGCGTGGGTGTGGTCAATGTGTGCGCGGGCGTGTTGGAACTGGCGGCCTCGCTGCTCGCACTGGTGCGACCGGTGGCCGTAACGCAGCAAGACGCACTGCGCGGGGAGGATGCCAGCCCGTGGCCAGAGGGCCGCTGAGGGAGCGTCCCATTCTCTCGCTGGTGACCGGTCGTGGGCGGCTGGGCACCACCCGACAAGACGCTATCGCGACGCTCTTCGAGCAAGTGAGGGCCGCGGTGGCCGCAGGCGTGGACCTCATCCAGGTCCGCGAACCGGACCTGCCGGATCAGGTACTGCTCGAGGTCGTGACCCGGTGCGTCGCCCTTGCGAAAGGGGCACGGACCGTCATCCTCGTCAACGACCGGCTCGACATGGCCCTCGCGGCGGACGCCGGTGGAGTGCATCTGCGGGCACGTTCGGTGCCGGCCTCGGTCGCCCGGCGCCATGTGCCGTCAGGATTTCTGCTTGGCCGATCCGTGCACGACGCCGCGGAAGCGACACAGGTCGTCGAGGGCGGCGGTCTGGACTATCTTATGATGGGGACGGTGTTCTCGTCGCACTCCAAGCCGGGCGTGTCGGGGTGCGGGGTCGGGGTGCTCGGGGCGGTCGCGCGCGCAGTGGCTCTGCCGGTCCTGGCGATAGGCGGCGTAACGGTCGATAGGAGCGTAGAGGTGTTCCGCGCCGGGGCAGCTGGCGTCGCGGCGATCGGGTTGTTTGCCCAGCCCGGCCCGTCGGGCGAGTTCTTGGGGGTCGACCGCGTCGTCGGCGAGATGCGGAAATCCTATATGGAGAGTCATGTTCAGCGAGGATAACTCGCGGCTGCGGCTCGGAACGTCTACCGACGTGGGGGCGCGGCTGCGTGCGGCGCGAGAGACGAAGCAGGTATCGCTGCGCGAGATCGCGAACGCGACCAAGATTTCGGTCAGCGCGCTCGAAGCGCTCGAGGAGAACGATACCGCACAGCTGCCCGGGGGTATTTTTACACGCGCATTCGTCCGATCCTACGCTGCAGAGGTGGGATTGGACCCCGAAGAAACGACGCGTGATTTTGTGGCGCAAATGCCGGAGGCAGGAATCGAGGAGGAAGAGACATACGACTACCATGCGCATGAGCACGATCTCTTTCAGAGCCAACAGCGGATGGCCGTGGCGGTGCTCAAGCTCGTTGCGATTGGTCTTCCGGTGGCGGGTTTACTTCTGTATCTCGGCACACGGATCGTGACGACGAGGTCTGAACCGCCTGAGGCGCCGTCGGCCATGACCGCGCCGGCGTCGCCGGCGCGAGTTGCGCGTCCTGTGCGCACCGAGCCGGCTGTGACGGCTCAGACGATGCCCCAGGGACCGTTGACGATCGTGTTACGTCCGCGGGCGGACTGCTGGGTCTCGTTGCGGATCGACGGGGAATCGGTGTTCGAGCGCGTCATGCGCTCGGGCGAGCGCGAATCCTACGAGGCGGCGGACGAGATTATTCTCAACATCGGGGATGCCGGTGCGTTCGCGTTCGCGATCAACCAGCAGGCTGGCCGAGCGCTCGGTGAGTCTGGCGAAGTTGTGACCGCGACCATCACACCGCAGAACTTCCGCAGCTACGTCGCGCAATGACGCGCTAGGGCAATGACCCGTCTTCTCCACTGCCGACCCTGTTCCGCCTGGGGAACATCCCCCTGGAAGTGCGGGACCTCGCTGCCCGGGGTGGGTTGACCAGTGACGCACTGATCAGCTGGGACTGCTGCTGTTCCTGCTCGACGATCCGGACGCCGCCGTGTCCATTCAGGCGATGGAGACGCTTGACGCGATTTCCCGTGCCGTGCTCGAGGCGTTCCTCGCGCGCCCCGAAGTGACACCGGAGCTGCGGGCGGTGTTCGCGGCTCGGGGTATCAAACCGGGTCCGGTGCCGGCGCAGGACGATGCGCCCTCGCCTGTCCCCGTCGGCGATATCGAGCCGGAGTCGGAGAGCGAGATCCAGTCGGCGCCAAAGATGGTGGCGTCGTTGCCGGTCATCAATAAGGTCAAGCTGGCGCTCAGTGGCACGCGGGAACAGCGGAGCGTGCTCGTGCGGGACGCGAACAAGGTCGTCGCGGTTGCCCCGGTGATGGGTAGCCCCAAGTTGAACGTGACGAAAGTGGAGGCTTTTGCGAAGATGTCCAGTGTCCAGGAGGAGGTGCTACGCATCATCGGCACCAACAGTCGCTGGGTCAAGCACTACCCGATTGCGGCGGCGCTGGTTGGGAACGCAAGACCCCACTCGGCATCGCCATGGGGCTCGTGAATCGGCTCACCGAGCGGGATCTGAAGATGGTCACCCGCGACCGGAACGTGGCGGACGGGGTCCGGGCGGCGGCTCGAAAATTCGTGGCGTCGGGGCAGGCACGAAGACGCCAGCTCTGCCTCGCCAGTCGATCTTTTCTCACAGCCCCGCTACGCGCGGACCAGGGCCCGTGCAGGGAGCCTGTCATGGCGTGTGCAAGACCGCACAGTCAACGTGATTTACCTGTTACGATAAACATCCGCACAGAGTCTAGCCGGCTTACTGGAACGCGTTAGCCAGACGGGTCGCCCTCACGCTTCCCGGCCTTCTTCGTGCCTGCCCGTCGCCGGGCCAGTATCCACTCGGAGCGCATCTGCGACAAGCCGTCCATGAAGACGGCGACACGCGCGCGCTCCGCCTCTCCGTCGAGGCTCTTTACCAACGCGATGGCGCGGCGCAGATCGCGCTCCACGGTGGCCGGCGTGGTTTCGTGATAGAGCTGCCTAATCTCTGCGCGCACGTTTGCAGGGGTCTTCATCTTTGTCTTGTTCCGTTCGCTCGAGTCCGTCGTTCCTTTACGTCGACCGGCCATTTGCGTGGCGCCGGAGCGACGCCAGAAATGTCTCCAGGGGTCGAGTATTCAGCACGTCCCTCGGTTCGACCCAGGCACGACGCGCCACGGTAACGCCCCACCGCAGCAGGCCGAAGCCGGCCGGTGCATGCGCGTCGGTCGAGATAACCAGCTTGACGCCGCGCGCGCATGCCAGGCGTGCGTGCATGTCCGACAGATCCAGTCGGCTCACCTGCGAGTTGATCTCCATCGCCACCCCGCTTCGTGCGGCGGCGTGAAGGACCTGCTCGATGTCCAGGCTGTACGGGTCCCGGCGCAGTAGGAGCCTCCCCGTGAGATGCCCGATCACGTCGACCACCGGCGACGCGATAGCGCGGAGGATTCGGTCGGTCATGTGCGCCTCGGACTGTCCGAACGCGGAGTGCACGGAGGCAATGACGAGATCGAGCTCCGCAAGGCAGTCCTCCGCCAGGTCCAGCGTACCGTCGGCGCGGATGTCGCACTCGATGCCGGCCAGCAGGGTGATCCCGTCCAGTCGCGAACCCACCTTCCGGATGTGGCGTGCGTGGGCCAGCGCTCGGTGCTCGTCGAGCCCGTTGGTCATCGCGAGCGCCTGACTGTGGTCGGTGATGGCCAGATACTCAAGTCCGGCGTCGCGCGCGGCCCGCGCCATGGACTCAACATCCGCCGTGCCATCGGTGGCGGTCGTGTGGCTGTGCAGGTCGCCTTTGAGGTCGGTCCGTTCGATAAGGCGCGGGAGTTCGCCGCCGGCGGCCGCTCGGATTTCCCCACGATTCTCACGCAGCTCCGGGGGCACGTAGGCGAGCCCGAGTGCTGCGTAGATCTCGGCCTCGGACGCGCCGGCGACCCGGTGGTCGTCGGCGACACGGAAGAGCCCGTACTCGTTCAGCTTCATTCCGCGCTGCAGCGCGCGGTCGCGGACGGCGATGTTGTGCGCCTTCGATCCGGTGAAGTACTGCGCGGCGGCGCCGGCGCTCTCGCTCGGGACGAGCCGGAGGTCGGCTTGAACGTCGCCGCGCAACAACACGCTCGACTTGGTCGGACCCTGTCCCAGAATCCGCTCGACCTCGGTGAAGCTGGTGAAGCGGTCCATCAGCTGGTCGTTGGTCCCGATGGCTAGTAGGTCGATGTCGCCGCAGGTCTCGCACCCACGCCGTAGGCTGCCGACCGGGAAGATGGTTGTGTCCGCTGCGTTGGCTCGCAGGTAGGCGATCAGACGACTGGCAACCTGGTCCACGTGTCCGATGAGATGGCGGCCAACCCGTCTGCGATGCTCGGCGAGCGACCGCAGCAGGAGCTGCTCCTTCTTCGGTCCCATGCCCTTGAGTGAGCGCAAACGTCCCTCGGTAGCCGCCGTCTCGAGTTGGTCGAGGGTCTCGATGCCGAGATCTCCATAGAGCACGGCCACTGTCTTGGGTCCCACGCCCTGCAACTGGAGCATCTCGAGGATGGTGTGGGGAAGCTCCTGCCGGAGCTGGTCGTAGTAGGTGAGCGCGGCGGTGTCGGTCAACTCGCGGATCTTCTCGGTCAGGTCCTTGCCGATGCCGGGGAGCGCACGGACCTCGGCGTCGCCGAGGTCCGCGATCGGCTCTGCCATATGACCGACGACGTCGGCGGCGTTACGATACGCCCGAATCTTGAACGGGTTCGCGCCCTTGATCTCGAGGAGGTCGCCGATCTCGGTGAAGATGCGCGCGATATCGACGTTGTCCACCCGGGTGGCTTACTCCTCTCGACGGTTCAGACGCAGCCCGTCGGTGTCGATCCGGCAGTCGAGCAGACGCGCGCCGGCGTCGAGAACGGCCTGGCAGACCTCGGCCCGGCGGAGGGGGTCGATCAGGAAGAAAACGCACCCGCCGCCGCCAGCTCCGCACACTTTGCCTGTGAGCGCCCCGGCGGCCGCCGCCCGTGTCATGAGGCGCTCGATCGCGGGCGTCGTCACCCCGGGCGCCAGCCGCTGCCGTTCTCGCCATTCGAGTGTCACCTGTCTGGCGAGCTCCGGCCAGTCGCTCTTGACGAGGGCTTCCCGGATGGCCACGGCGATGTCCCTGATCCGATCGAAGTGGGCCGCGAGCTTGCCGTCGCCCTCGATGTGGCGTCTGGTGATGTCCCAGTTGTTGATGCCTGAGGAGCGCGAGTCACCGCTAAAGGCAAGTACGAGTCGACGTTCCAGCTCAGCCGAGTCGACCTCGAGCGCCACGCGCGTGACGCCGGCCGGATTGAGCTCGACCGCTGAGACGCCACCGTACAGTGCCGGGCGGTAGTCTTGCGCGCCGGTCGGGATACCGAGCGTCCGGGACTCGAGGTTCATGGCGAGCGTCAGGAGCTGGTCGGGGGAGTACTCGACGCCCTGCCACCGAGCGAGCGCCGCGCAGACGGCAAGGGTGAGGGCTGACGACCCCGCGATGCCGGCGCCCATCGGCGAGGTGGCGCGTGTCGTGATGCGCACGCCCTCGACTTCGAAGAACCGGGCTATGTGTGCCAGCAACCGGTTGTCGCCGTCGGTGTCGAGCGTGCGCCAGGTGGCAGCCGTCAGAGTTTGGCTCGTGTCCTCGGACACGAGCCAGACGCCTCCATCGTCGCTAGGCGCTACGGTGCAGGCGGCGCGTAGCTGGATTGCGGCGTTGATGGTCTGAGCGCCGGGGTGGAAAAGATACAGGGGCCAGATGTCGAGCGTGCCGCCTGCGAGATCGATTCGGGTCGGAGCGGAGGAGTCCACCTGCACGTGCGCATTATAATTGGGGCGGGCCGCTCGGCAGCATCTCGGTGGCGGTCGATAGCACGGGTCTTATTCGGAGGCGCTTGATCGGCCGGCTCGCCCGGCGTTGCACCTGACGCTCGTGGCGTGTCAGGCAGCGGCCGCAGGTGAATGCCGGAACCTGACTCTGGGCTGGTTCTCATACGTGAAATTGCTGCATCGTCACATCGGACAGCTGTTGGTGGTCGGGTTCGGTGGAACCACCGTGTCGGCGGAGTTGCGCGCGCTGGCGCGGGAGTGGGATCTTGGCGGTGTCATCCTGTTCGGGCGAAACATCGAGGCCCCGGAGCAAGTGGCCGAGCTCGCATTCGAGACTCAGGACCTTGCGCGCGACGTGCCATTGTGGGTGAGCGTCGACCAGGAAGGGGGGCGTGTCGCGCGACTGCGCGCTCCCTTCACCGAGTGGCCGCCGATGGGAGGGCTCGGGCGCTGCCGTGACACGGGGCTGGCGGAACGGTTCGCCGCCGCGTTGGCGGACGAGCTGTCGGCGGTTGGAGTGACGCTCGATTTCGCTCCCGTGCTCGACGTGCAGAACGAGGCGGCCGACCCGGTCATCGGCGACCGGGCGCTGTCCTCGGACCCGGACGAGGTCGGGCGGCTCGGTGGGGTCATCATCGAGACCCTCCAGCGCAACGGTGTTGCGGCGTGCGCCAAGCACTTTCCTGGGCACGGCGACACCCGGGCCGATTCCCACCACGAGCTTCCGGTCGTCGAGCATCCGCCCGAACGGCTGCGCGAGCACGAGATGGCGCCGTTTCGCGCTGCCATTGCGGCCGATGTCGCCGCGGTGATGACCGCCCATGTGCTCTACCCGGCGCTGGACGACGAGCAGCCGGCCACCCTGTCACGGACGATCGTCGACGAGGTCCTGAGAGGAGAGCTGGGGCATGAAGGGCTTGTCGTGACCGACGATCTCGATATGGGCGCCATCACCGCGTCGCATACGGTCGGGCAGGCGGCCGTGCGCGCCCTCGATGCGGGATGCGACACGGTGCTGGTGTGCGGTGACTCGATCGAGCGGCACGCCGCGGTGATCGAGGCGCTCATCCACGCCGTAGAGACCAACGAGCTCGACGGCCGCCTGATCGAGAGGGCGCAGGTTCGGCAGCAGCGTGTCAAAGCTCGGTTCATGGGGGGCGAGTTCCCTCGTCGGCCGTTGTCCGGCAAGGCGTTGCGGGCCCGGCTGGGCACGGGCCTGCATCAGGCGGTGGCCTTGGAGATTGCGCGCGCGTAAAGCGGGCTCATATGCGTAAGGCACCCCATCTCGTGCCCGGCGACCGGGTGGCGATCGTAGCGCCGGCCAGTCCGTTCGATCGCGATCGCTTCGACCAGGGCGTGGCCGAGATCGAGCGATTTGGCTTGACGCCGGTAGTGCCCGATGGGGTCTTCGCGCGTCGCGGGTATGTGGCGGGTGACGCCCGGCACCGCGCAGCGGCGCTGATGGACGCCTGGCGCGATCCCGACATCGCCGGTGTCATGGGGGCGCGCGGCGGCTATGGCAGCGCGCATGTGCTGCCGTTCCTCGACCCGGACATCGTACGGGAGACCGCAAAGCCGTTCATCGGACACAGTGATCTGACGGCACTTCTCGTGTATCTCACGACGCTGTGCGGCATGGTCTGTTTTCACGGTCCGATGGTGCTGAACCTATCCCGTGGCGAGGCGGGATACGATCGCGATTCCCTGAGGCGCTGTCTGATGACACCGGCGCCGGTCGGCGAGCTGGCGGCGGACGATCTCGACTCGATCCGGCCCGGCGAAGCCCAGGGCCCGTTGCTCGGTGGCACGCTCACGCAGCTGGTGGCGTCTCTCGGGACGCCTTACGCGTTCGACCCACCACCTGGCTACGTCCTGCTACTCGACGAGGTGGGAGAGCGGCCGTATCGGATCGACCGGATGCTGACGCAGCTGACGGCGAGTGGGGTGGTGGCGAGGGCCGCCGCGGTGGTGTGCGGTGAGTTCCCCGACTGCGACGACCCGACCCAACAACTCACCGCGCGTGGGGTGATTGCCGACCTGCTCGGGGAGTATTCTGGCCCGGTACTCGTCGGGTTTCCGACGGGCCACACCGATGGCCCGGCGCTGACGGTCCCCCTCGGTGTCAAGGTGCTCGTTGTCGGTGGACGTCGGCCTCGTGTCGTGGTCACCGAGGCGGCGGTCACATGATGACGGTGCATTTCGTCGGAATTTGCGGTACCGCGATGGCCACGCTTGCGGCGATGCTCAAGGACCGCGGCTTTGCGGTCCGTGGGTCAGACCAGCACGTGTATCCGCCGATGAGCGACTTCCTGGCGGCGCGCGAGATCCCCTGTCAGGACGGGTTCGACGCGGATCACATCACCGACGACGTCGACCTGGTGGTCATCGGAAACGCCGTGTCTCGTGGGAATCCGGAGGTTGAGGCGGTACTGGACAGCAAGCTTCGGTATCGCTCGCTCCCCGAGATGGTGCGGGAGACCTTTCTCTGGGACCGACGCTCGATCGTCGTCGCCGGCACGCACGGGAAGACGACCACCGCGTCGCTGGTGAGCTGGCTGCTGGCCGACGGCGGCCGCGAGCCGAGCTTCCTTGTCGGTGGGCTGGCAGCCAACTTCGGGTCAAGCTATCGTCTGGGGCGGGGCCGCGAGTTTGTGATCGAGGGTGACGAGTACGACAGCGCGTTCTTCGACAAGACGGCGAAGTTCCTGAAGTATCTACCTGACGTCGCGGTGGTGGGGAATCTCGAGTTCGACCACGCCGATATCTATGCCGACGTCGAGGCGATCAAGTCTACCGTGCGGCAGTTCGTCACGCTGGTGCCTCGCCACGGCCTCCTGGTGCTGGGGGCTGACAGCCCGGAGGCGTTGGAGATGCAGGCGGGTGCGCCGTGCCGGGTGACGACCTTCGGGCTGGGGGAGACGGCCGAGTGGCGCGCCTCTGGGGTCGAGGCGGCGCCCGACGGGATGACCTTCATGGTGGAACATCGTGGCGCTCCGGTCACGGGGGTGCGCGTTCCGCTGCTGGGGGAATTCAACGTGCGGAATGTGCTGGCGGCGTTCGCGGTCGCCTCCGAGGTGGGGCTGGACCCAAAGACAATCGCCGCGTCGGTTGCGCGGTTTGAGGGCGTCCGGCGGCGCCTGGAGATCCGCGGGCAGGAACGGGGAGTGATCGTCTACGACGACTTCGCCCATCACCCGACCGCGGTCAGGGAGACATTGGCCGGGGTTCGCGCGTCGAATCCGTTGCGGCGGATCTGGGCGCTGTTCGAGCCGCGGTCTGCAACCGCCTGCCGACGGGTCTTTCAGGAGGACTTTGTCGGGGCGTTCAGCCAAGCGGACGAGGTGATCATCGGACGGGTGTACCGCTCGACGCTGCCGGTGGCCGATCGGTTATCAGAGATCGATCTCGTCGCCGGGATCGGCGCGGCCGGGGGGCGCGCGCGGCACCTAGCCGAGGTGGGGGACATCGTGCGAACCCTCGTGGACGAGGTTCGGGAGGGGGATCTCGTCGTTGTGATGTCGAACGGCGCGTTCGGTGGAATCCATGACCGGATCTTGAAGGCCCTTGCGGCACCGACCAGATAAAGGAGCGCTCCGATTTCTCCCTCTCCCTCTGGGAGAGGGCCGAGGTGAGGGCAAGGACGAGTGGGCGCTTCGCTCCGGAAGCGGCGGTTAGTTAGCCAGGGCGCGCACGTGCGCGCCCCGCGACCGCGGCGTGGGGCGATGGGGCCTCATAAACGGTCGCGAGGGGTTCGGGGCGCAGCCCCGTCAACATAGGATGTCGGACTGGCGGATTCGGGTGGCCGGCGACGCGGCGGTGACGGTCGAGTTCGAGTCTCGGATCGATCCGGTCATCAATGCGCGGGCCGTGGCGTTGGCGGTCGGAATACGCGCGGCGCGATATCCCGGCGTGCGTGACGTTGTCCCGAGCTACAGCGCGGTCGCGGTATATTTCGACCCGCTCCGCACCGACTTCGACCGGTTGTGGGGCGCCCTCGAGCAGGCGGCCGCCACGGGGGTGGAAGCCGCCCGACCGGCGCGAGAAGTCGTGGTGGGGGTGCGTTACGGCGGCGCGGCTGGTCCCGACCTGGACGAGGTAGCCGACTTTGCTGGCTGCTCGACCGATGACGTCATTCGCCGGCATACGGCGCCGGGGTATCGTGTGTACATGGTGGGGTTTCTAGCGGGGTTCCCGTACCTCGGCACGGTCGATCCTCGGATCGCCATGCCGCGGCGGTCGAGTCCGCGGCTGAGTGTGCCGGCAGGTTCAGTCGGGATTGCCGGATCCCAGACCGGCATCTATCCGACAACGGCGCCTGGTGGCTGGCGTCTGATCGGGATCGCCCTGGTGGATCCGTTCGATGCCGGACGGGAGCCGCCGTGCCTCTTTTGTCCGGGGGACACGGTGCGGTTCGAAGCGGTGTCGATGGAGGCGGGCCGGTGACGGTGCGGGTCGCGGAGCCCGGGTTGCTGACCACGGTGCAGGATTGCGGGCGCTGGGGCCACCAGGACCAAGGCGTGCCGGTTGCCGGGCCGATGGATGCGGTGTCCTACCGGCTCGCAAACCTACTGGTCGGGAATCAGCCGGACTGCGCGACACTTGAAGTAACGCTCGTCGGTCCGATGCTCGAGTTTCTCTCCGAGACCACCGTCGCCGTCGCCGGGGCGGAGTTCGAGTTATGGCTGGATGCGGCACCGATGCCGACCAACACCCCGCGCCAGGTAGGTCGAGGCAGTCGCTTACGCTTTGGGCGCCGGGGCAGTGGTGCCCGCGCCTATCTGGCCGTGGCGGGGGGCATCGATGTGCCACCGGTGCTCGGGAGCCGGAGTACCGATCTGGCGAGCAGTCTCGGTGGCCTGTCCGGGCGCCCGCTTCGCGGGGGCGATGTGCTGCGGCTAGGTCAGGGGACGGGACCGCATGTTACCCGCGTGCCGCCGGGTGCTTCCGTGACCCTTCCTAGGGGGGGCGCCACGGTGCGGGTACTGGCTGGGCCCGACCAGGACTGGTTGGATCGGCGTAGCATGGACGTCTTCGAGCAGGCTCGGTTTACCCTGGGACCGGAGTCGAACCGGATGGGCTACCGACTGCGCGGGCCGTCGCTCGACCTGGTTCACACGGAGCCGCTGCTGTCGAGCGCCACGCCGGTCGGTACGATTCAGGTGCCTCCGTCCGGTCAGCCGATTCTGCTGATGGCCGATCGGCAGACGACCGGTGGCTACGCCGCGATCGCCACGGTGATTAGCGCCGATCTGCCGGTGGCCGGGCAGCTCGCTCCAGGCGACTGGATTGCGTTCGAGGTCTGCGATAGACGGGCGGCGGTTGCCGCGCTGATCGCGTGCGAGCAGGCCCTCATGATCTGATGTATTCAACATGACGTTCGAGCAGTCAGCAGACAGCAGGCAAACGACAGCGGATAGAGACGGGGCCACGCGAGCCCGGCTGTGCCGGGCGTTTGGCGACCGCGTACGCGACAGGGTCCAGCTGGCGGCGCTGACGACGTTTCGCACGGGTGGGTCGGCCGACTGGCTGCTCGAGACCAGCGACCCGAACGACCTTGTGGCCGCGGTGCGGGCAACGTGCGCGCTGGGTCTACCCCTGACCGTGTTGGGTGGCGGGTCGAATGTGCTGGTGGGCGACGGCGGAGTCCGCGGGCTCGTGCTGCGGATGCGTCACGGCGCGGTGAGCCACGCCGGGTCGAGCGGCGTGCGTGCCGACGGCGGGGTGACCCTTAACGGTCTCGTCCGATGGACGATTCAGCGTGGGCTTGCCGGTCTCGAGCGGTGGGCCGGGACACCCGGCACCGTGGGTGGCGCGGTGTACGGCAACGCGCATTTCGAGGACCGTATGCTGGGTGATATCGTGACGTCAGTGGGGCTGGTCGACCGCGCGGGGACGGTCTCCCGCGTGTCCCGGACCGAGATGGGGTTCGGATACGATGCGAGTCGTGTCCAGCACACCGGGGAGCTGGTGCTGTGGGCCGAGTTCAGAGTGGCCCCGGGTGAAGTCGGCGCATTGCGTGCTGGCGCGCGCCGGTCACTGGACTTCCGGAAACGCACGCAGCCGCTCGACCGCGCCTCGGCGGGGTGTGTGTTCCAGAACCCGCGTCCGGAAGATGGCCCGTTACCAGACGACTTACCTCGTTCCGCGGGTGCGCTCATTGACCGGGCTGGCATGAAGAACCGCCGTGTCGGCGGGGCCGTGGTGTCGGCGGTGCACGGCAACTTCATCGTGAACGAGGGGGGCGCCACCGCCAGCGATGTGCGTTGCCTCATTGAGCTATGTCGGGCGGCAGTCTCGGAGCGGTTCGGGATCAGGCTCCGTGAAGAGCTGAGCTATGTGGGCGAATTCTGAAAGTAGGCGAAATATTCGTGGGTCCAGAAACGACGGTACGAACGGGTGAGAAGCTGACAACACTGGTCGTCGAGGGAGGACATCGTCTGGCAGGTCGTGTCGACGTCGAGGGAAACAAGAACTCGGCGCTGCCGCTGCTAGCTGCCTGTCTGCTCTCCGACGAGCCGAGCGTGCTGAGCAACGTGCCTCGCATCAAGGACGTCCAGGTGATGGCTGACCTGCTGGTCGGTCTTGGGGCCGACGTCAGCGGTGTGGGCACCAGCACCCTGCGTGTCCAGTGTGCACGGGTCTTGCGCGAGGATCCTGATCGCAGTTTGGTCGGACGGCTCCGTGGCTCTGTGTTGCTCTGCGGTCCGTTGCTCGCGCGGCTCGGTCGGGTGCGTCTGGCGCCTCCCGGAGGAGATTTTCCAGCGCGACGAACGCTTTCTGCGCACCTGCAAGCGCTTGAGGCAATGGGTGTTAGGCGCCTGGAGGCGACCGGTCCAGACCATGTACTGGAGGCGCCGGAGGGGCTCAAGGCCGCATCGATTTATCTCGAGGAGGCATCTGTTACTGGCACCGAGACGGCGCTCCTCGCTGCGGCAGCGGCGCCCGGCGAGAGTGAGATCCGCCACGCCGCGTGTGAGCCGCACGTGGTCGAACTGTGTCGGTTCCTGACGCAGATGGGTGCCGCGGTCGAGGGGGCTGGCACGCCGACTATCAGGATCGCCGGCGGAGCCCGACTGGTTGGCACCGAGCACTGCCTGGACGGCGATTACATCGAGGCGGGAAGCTGGGTGGTCGCGGCGGCGGTGACCGGTGGCGAGATCGAGGTGCGTGGCGCCCGTCCCGAACATCTGGAGCCGATCACGGCGCTGCTGAATCGGATGCGGATTGACTGCGACGTGGACGACGACCGTCTGCTGTTACGGCCGTCGTCGCCGGTCGGTATCAGGCAGATCACCACGGCGCCCTGGCCTGGATTTCCCAGCGACATGGTCAGCCTCATCAGCGTGTTGGCCACCCAGGCGACCGGCCGCACGCTGATTCACGACTGGATGTACGAGCTGCGCCTGTTCGCCCTCGAGCAGCTGAGTGGTATGGGGGCGAACCTGTTTCTATGCGACCCGCATCGGATGATCGTCGATGGGCCGGCGCGGCTCACGGGGCGGACACTTGACAGCCGCGACCTGCGGTCAGGCATGGCGCTGATCGCAGCGGCGCTGGCGGCGACCGGGACAAGCCGGATTCATCCGCTGGAGACGGTCGAGCGTGGCTATGCGCGGCTGGTCGAGCGGTTGCGCGCGCTGGGAGGCCAGATCGAGGTCGAGGACGCCTGACACCAGGCCCTATTCGCGGGTCTATGGGAGCGGGTGCTACTGCCGCGGCGGCGGGGGTGGTGGAATGATCGGCGTGGCGCCGATGTCCCGCTGGTTGGGCTGGACGGCGCCGGGGGGCACGGGGGCTGGCAGGGGCGCGGCAAGGTCGAATCCAGCGCCGGTGTCGCGGTCGACGCGAAACGCTCGCAGATCCGATTCGTCTAGATCCAGTACCCGGATGATACGTGGCGTCAGCGTCACGATGATGTCGGTCTCCTGGGTCTCACGCCGATTGCGGGCGAACAGCCGTCCGATGATCGGCAGGTCGCTCAGGCCAGGAATCCCCTCCAGGACCACGCGCTCGTCGTCTCGAATCAGACCTGCCAGGATGTTCGTTTCGCCGTCACGGAGCCGGATCGTCGTGTTGATCGACCGGTTGCCGAACGTTGGCAGATCGCCGAACCCGCTACCGGATATGCTGCTGACCTCGATGTCCAGATCCAGCGACACGTCGCCATTGTGGTGAGTGTAGGGGGTGATGTCGATGTTGACTCCGATGTTCCGGTAGGAGAACGAGGTAATCGGTTGCTGCTGGATACCGCCGGTCGCGATTGGCGCGAACGTCGTGACTGGGACCGGAACTTCTTCACCGAATTGGGCCCGCGCCGTCAGTCCCTCGGACGTGCGCAGATGCGGGTTGGCTAGCGTCCGCGTGTCGGCCTCTCGTTTCAAGAGCCGGTAAAATAGCCCCGGCAGGTTGGCCACGAATACGTCTGCGGCTGTCAGGCTGCCGAGGTCGGCGAACGAGCGATTGCTTTCGTTGACCGCAGCGAAGCCGTCGATGCCAGACGATCCTGGCGAGGCGAACTGGAGGCCGTACTCCCGCAACTGCTGTCGATCCACCTCCAGTAATTCCACCTCGATGACAACCTCAGGGCGTGCCTTGTCGATCGCCGTGATCAATCGGGCGGCGGCCCGTAGCCGCTCTGGGGTGTCTTTGATCGAAATCGCGCGTGTGGCCGTGATCGGCGCCAGCCGTCTGATGTCGACGACCAGCCGCAGGAGGTCCACTGTTTCCCCGAGATCGGCGTTGCTGAGATAGAAGGTCTGCACCACCTCCTCCTCGTACTCGCGCCGTTTCGCTGGCGTGTCGGGTATCACAGTGACGGTTTGTGCGGCGGTGACCCGGTAGAAGTTTCTCGTGGAGCGGGCCACCGACGTGAGCGCGGTCGTCAGCGACGCGCCGCGCAGGTCGACCGAGATCGTGTTGTCGACGAATGCTGGGTCGAAAATGACGTTGATGTCGGCAAACTGACCTAGCGCCGAAAAGACGTCCCGTGTACTGGCCTCGCGAAACATGAGCGAGTCGGGGAGGGTGCTCTCCGGTAACTCCAGGCCGCTCGGGGGTAGCCTGCGGGTGCGTTCAATCAGCGACTCGAGCTCGGTTTGACCCGCCTCCCGTGCGACGAGCTTCGTCTGGACGGCGCGCCGCGTGTCACGGAGCGCGTCCTGGATGTCTCCGCTGTTCGGGTTTAGCTCGATCGCAATCTGAAACTCGAGAAACGCCTCGTCGTAGTTTCCGAGATCGGTGTAGCGGCGTCCCAGGGTGTAGTGTCGCTGCGCGGCACGTAGCTCGGCACGTTGCAGGTCCCGCTGCAGCGCACGATCGCCCGGGCGGTCCTGCAGGGCGCGGGTGTACTCGGCGACCGCCATATCGAAGTTTTCGGCCTGCTCCGCGCTCCGCGCCCGCTCGCGCGCGCCGGTGGCGCAGCCTGCGAGGCTCGCACCCAGCAGTAGGAGCGCTAGCAGGGCCGTGGCGGCTCGCCGCACGGGACGGTTATCGGCGTGAGTCGGTCCGTGTAGTGTCGTTGACATCGGTTCCGGGTGGGATCTCGAATGTAAACGGTGTATCGGACAAATCTAGATTTTCCTGCAGGTTGGAGAAGACAAAGGTAGAGGTGCCCCCCTGCAGATCGTGCGCGATCAGACGGAGGATCGCCAGGGTGCCGGCGTCGAGAACCAGGGTCAGGAACTCGAAATCGCGCTCGGTTCTGGTCGGTGTGAGCCGCAGCACATAACTGTCGTCGGGTGCGTCCTGGGCGGTGTCGAACGCGGCCGTGAAGTCGTCGACGAAGTCGCCGGCGCCAGCCAGGAACAGCGCCGGTGTGGTTGTCCCGTTACCGTCAGGCAGATGGCCGATGATGACCTGGTTGTCCTCCGGAAGATAGGAGTACAGTCGTTTGCCGTCCGAGACGAACAGCTTGCGTTCCGGCTCCAGGTAGTCCCAGCGCATGCGGCCCGGTCTCTTCACAAGCATGGTGCCCCGTTCGACCAGGCGTGTCCGCAGCATGCCGCCTTCATAGGTGTGCGTGAAATCGGCCGAGAAATCGAGGACGAGCGCGTAGCGTTGTTGCAGAGCCTGCTGCAGATCCTGCGGCGAGCGGTTCTGGGCTTGGCCGCGGCACGGCGCCCCGAGCACAAGGCACGCAACAACGATGGCGAGGGTGGTCGAGGAGTGCGTCCAGCCGCGCGACATCATGGGCGACGAACTCCTGCGCTGGCGTCAGAGACCAGGCGCGTGGGGCGGCTCCGTCGAGGCGGAGCGATTAGCCCTTCACTTCAGCCCACCGGCCGTGGGCGGCGCTTGCTTTGGCGCCGCCTTGGCGTCGGTCGGAAACTTTGCGGTGACCCACTCCGCGAGTCCGCCCTGTAGGGCGGACGCACGGAACCCCTGTCGGATCAGCGCCGCCGCCACGCGTGCGCTGACGAGCTCCTCGAGGTCAGAATCGTAGGCCACGATGTCGCGGTCGGAGGACAGCCCGGACGTATCCAATGCGTCGGCGTTCACGCGTACGGCACCTGGTAGCGTCAGCGTGCTGTGCTCGTAGGGATACTTCAATCGGACGTCGAGGATGACCGGCAGGGTGGCGGGGTTCCCTTCGAGACGCGCCAGCAGGTCTTCCTTTGTGATTCGCGGTACCGACATACTGGCACAATCTCCACGGGGGCTTGACTAGTTCATCGAGCAGGCGCCGGCGCCGCGCGGATCTCCGCACGTGCCGCAGCTCTGCGAGACAGAGGCCGCCGTGGCGGTGCCGAGAGCCCCCACGGCGAAGGCTGAGATCCGTTTCTGTAGAGAGTCGCTCGCACAGGTCGGGCAGACCGGAGAGGAACCGGTGTGCACCAGCAACTCGAAGTCGTTATGGCAATCGCGGCATTCGTACTCATAGATCGGCATGACAAGCGAAATCATAGCATGAAGCCGGATGTCGTTCCGGTCGGCAGACCCGAGCGTGAAGCGTCCGTTCCGCGAGATACGGGCCAGTCGAGTCTACGATGCGGCCAGCGAGACGCCCCTCGACACCGCTGAGCGTGCCAGAGGCGCGTCACGACACGCCCGTAGCGTGCTTGTCGATGGCGCGTCGAACCGCGTCGTAGTCGTTCGGCAGGTCAATGGGTGTGTTGGGGCGCTGCGGTGTCACGTCCGGCAATCGGCTCTCGTGATAGCCCAGCTTGAAATCGGTGAACTTCAGGCCGTTGGCCGTCGAGACGACCACCACCCGGGCCGAGGCGTCGATGAGGCCACGATTGCGCAGTTTGATCAGTGCCGCCAGGGCGACTCCCGTGTGAGGGCAGTTGTACATGCCGGTTCGGTCCGCCCGCGCGGCCGCCTCGGCGAGTTCTGACTCCGATGCCTGTTCCACGATGCCCCGGTGCCGTTTCAGGGTCCGGATGGCCTTGCGCACGGACACCGGGTTTCCGATCTGGATTGCGGATGCCTGGGTCGGCTTTGCGTTGACCGGCTCGAACTCCCAGTCGTGCTGGTAGGCGAGATAGAGCGGGTTCGCCGCCTCCGCCTGCGCGACGACGATCTGCGGCTGCTTGTTGATGAGGCCGAGCGTCGCCATCATCTCGAATCCGGCGCCAAGGGCGCTGACGTTTCCCAGATTGCCTCCGGGGATGATGACAACGTCCGGGATCTGCCAGTCAAGCTGTTGCACGATCTCGATGGCCACCGTCTTCTGGCCTTCGAGCCTCAGGCTGTTCATCGAGTTGGCGAGGTAGATACCCTCGTCTTGCGCCAGACGCTGCACGATTGTCATGCAGCCGTCGAAATCGGTGTCGAGCGCCAGCACGAGCGCGCCGTTGGCGATCGGCTGCAGGAGCTGCGCCGTCGACACCTTACCGCGCGGCAGTAGCACGATCGCCGGGATGCCGCCGGCGGCGGCATAGGCGGCCAGCGACGCCGACGTGTCTCCCGTCGAGGCGCAGGCGACGGCGCGAATCGTTCCGCCCTCCTCGATGATCTGCCGCACAACCGACACCAGCACGGTCATGCCGAGGTCCTTAAACGATCCGGTGTGCGAGTTGCCGCAGAGCTTCACCCACAGCTCGCGCATCCCCAGTTCGCGACCAAACCGCTCGGCCCAGAGCAGGTTCGTGCCGCCCTCGTCCATCGAGACGACCGAGGCGTCCCTGATGTCTGGGCACACCCATTCCTTCTTGCCCCAGACCGACGAACCGTATGGCCAGGTGGTTCGCTTGTAGCGGTCGTCGAACAGCCGCATCCAAGCGACCGCTGACCGGTCAGTCAAGGCGTTGAGGTCGTGAGACACTTCGAGCAGGTCGCTACAGGTCGGACACCGGTAGATTGGCTTCCACAGGGGATGGTCACCCTGGCAGCCGGCGATACAGCGGAAGACCGCACGATAAGCCATGCGTCAGTTATACCCCAGGTGAGGCGGCGACCGCTTGCGCGCTGCTAGGGGTATGTGTCGCAGGTCCACCATTCGGTCGCCATGTCGTCGTCGGTGATCACCGGGTCGGTCCAGGTGCGACGAAGAATCGATTCTCGTTCCTCCCAGGTTTGGCCTCCGCGCTAGACATCCTGCGCCAGTATCTGCTCGACCGCCCCGGTATTGAGGCGTTATTCCGGTTCCAGAGCAGCCGTCATGTCATCCCCCAGCATGTGCATGTCGATCGGACAATGGGACGCATTAGACGGTCCCCTGGCACAGGGGAAACTTGCACGCCGGGGGCGCTCTAATGTGTCCTATGTCCGTCCGGGGTTGAGTCGCGTCAGATCGGTTGTTGACTGACCGCTCACCAATACTCGCGAAAGATCAGCGAGTTTTTGGTCGTTAGCTGCCCCCGTGCTGCGCCAGATTATTTCGCCCTCTGCATTGAGAAGTAGTAGGTGGATGTCACGAGTATCCGGAATCGACAAAGCGGCGTTGAACTGCTCGCGGTCGACGTAGATCGTGACTGTTCGGCGTCGCGCGACCTCGTCGGTAATGCCAGCCCGCATTCCGTTATTGATCCAGAGACGGGACAGGGTGGAACTCTCGTAGATGGTTGGCACTTCGTAAAAACGGAGTTCGGGGTGCTGCGCGAGAAGTGGTTCCATGCTGGTGATCCAGGTATCCACGACGGCTTGCTGTTCACGTTCGAACGCAACAGCCACCAGGTTTCTTTGACCCGCGAGACCCGTCGGTAGCAAGACTTCTGTTCCCTCGAGGTCGGCTCCGACGACATCCGGGAACTGCACGCCAGACATGCCGGTGGACTCTATGGGAGAATTGATGCCGGCCGGGATGCACCCGCGGAGGACCAGTGCCCCTAGAACGCCGAGGGCCAGTGCCCCTAGAACGACGTAGCCGAGCCGCGAAATGATTGATTGCATAATATTTCCTGTAGGGAGCGTGGTGGGACGTGTCTCTCGACCGCGTACGTCAATGCTTACACCAAGCTTCGGTGGAAATGTGCGGAGGGCCATGCTTGGAAAGCGACTCCAGGCAGTGTCAAGAATGGAAGCTGGTGTGCGACATGCTCGGAAGCGTGGCCAGGCCGGTGTCGTCCTGGTTCGCCACCCAGTGCAGGGCCGTCGCGCCATCGGGCTGCGGCGTGTTGACGTCGACCAGCTCGGTCAGCAGCGCCTGCACGGCGGCCATGTCTCGGCTCTTGACCGCCGCGACAAGCGGCACATCGCTCGCGACGGCACTACCGGTCAGGGATAACGCGATCAGCGTTCCCCATCCGACCAACCGAGTGGATTCCAGCCCCATCGTCGTCCTTCATCTGCGTCATACTGTGCCCACCCCCCCCATGGTAGCATCGGCGCTGAGGGCCGGGTGCTGGAGGCAGTGACCGCTTGGGCGTAGAATGTCCACATCTCCACGCACACCGACTCATGGCCCTGACCGCTGGCACCCGCCTCGGGCACTACGACGTCACCGCCCTGCTCGGGGAGGGCGGTATCGGCCAGGTCTGGCGCGACGCGGGCGTAACCGTGGATAACAGCTGCTGGCGGCCGGTGGCAGCAGGCGACTGACCCGTGTTCTACCGAGTGCTCGCCGACCTGGTCGTCGTCGCCCACCTTGTATTCATCATCTATGCGCTGTTCGGCGGCCTATTGGGGTTGTGGAAGAAGGGGAACCTATTTGTTCACCTGCCGACAGTCGCGTGGATCGTCATCATCGAGTTCCAAGGGTGGATTTGCCCGCTCACTCCGCTCGAGAATAGCCTTCGGTCCGCCGGTGGGTCTTCCGGGTACGAGGCCGGGTTCGTGGAGCACTATCTCATTCCGGTCATCTACCCGCCGGAGCTCACTCGCACCCTTCAGGTCATGCTCGGAGGGATGGCGATTGCCGTGAATCTAGCCGTCTATATCTTTGTCATGCACCGCTGGAGACATCGTGCGGGCTAGCGTTCAGACGGGATGCGTAGGGAGGCAACGCCGGCGCGGGCGATTGCTCAAGGAGTAGGTCAGGTTCGAGCACTCGGACAAGCTCACGTCGGCCGAGTAAGAGCGCAGAGGGAGTCTCGGCGAGCCGTCCACACCAGGAGCACCCTGCTAGCGGATCTCGTCACGACGCGCACGTGCGCGATGTGCGGCGCCCGGACTGCATCGCCAAGCCTGGGCCCTCCGGCACAACAGACCCGCTCACAATGCGCACGTGCGCGTCCTCGGGGCCATTCTGCGCCTGGCGGCTGGAGCCGTTGACTGAAAGGACGCAGAATGACGGATCTGTGCTCCAACAAGACCATGGCGCTCGAAGTCGGCATCCCCCACGGGAGTGTTCGAGGCGCCGCGGTCTCTGTCAAGTAACCTATAGTCTTGAAGAGGTGTGGGCCTCGATGCAGCCTCGCCGCTGCTGCACCCGAAAGTGAGACCGAGAGTAAATGAGCGAGTTCGAGGAGTATCGGAACCGCGAGGCCAACCTGACGCTCGCGAAGAAGCTGACGGTCGGCGTCTGGATCGTGACGGTGGTCGTGCTTGCTCTCGTGGGCATGATGCGGTTCGTGACGGTCGAGTTACCGGAGGGCGTGAGCCTGGGGTTCCTTCCTCCGTTTCACGCGCTCCTGAACTCCTGTGCGGCGGTCTGCCTCGTCCTGGCGTTGAAGGCCATCAAGGGAAAGCGGATCGAACAGCACAGAGGGTGGATCTACGTCGCGATGGGGTGCTCGCTCGTGTTCCTGCTCTCGTACGTGACGTATCACTTCACGATGCCCGAGGCCGTCTTCGGCGATACGAATGGGGACGGGGTTCTGCAGAATGGCGAGGAGGACGCGGCCGGGGTCCTGCGATCGATCTATCTCGCGGTGTTGCTTTCGCACATCGCCCTCGCAGCCTTGAGTCTCCCGTTCATCCTGATGACTTTTGTCTACGGATTCACGAATCAGTTTGCGAAACATCGCCGGGCGGCGAGGTTGGTCTTTCCGGTCTGGCTCTACGTGGCGGTGACGGGCCCTGTGGTTTACCTGTTCTTGAGGCCATACTATTAATGCGCGGCAGATTGAACCGCAGGGAGCAGACATCGCGAGGCGGCTGCCAGGAACCGACCGGCGTGTTCGCGGGCTGCCGGAGACCGCTGTCCTGCCCGTCCGGCACGACAGGCGTACCTCCAAGTAGTCCTGTGGGACGCCCTCGCCGGTGGCGTACATGTCCCCGAGGTTGTACTGCGCGAGGGCGACTCCCTGGTCCGCCGCCAGTCGGTACCAGCGCACTGCCTCCGCGTCGTCCTGCGGGACGCCCCGGCCGGTGGCGTACATGACCCCGAGGAAATACTGCGCGTCGGCGACTCCCTAGTCCGCCGCCAGCCGATACCACCGCACCGCCTCGGCATCGTCCTGCGGGACGCCCCGGCCGGTGGTGTACATGAGCTCGAGGTTGAACTGCGCGCTGGCAACCCCTTCCTCGGCACGCGCCCGCAGCGCATCGATCTCCGGCGTTTGCGCCTGCACCGGTACACAGAGTGCGAGCGCGGTCAGCACAGCGACAATGGTAACGAACCGGACGGCGTGCGTCATGCGGGTCTCTCTGCTCACGGCGATGTGATCTAGGACCCGATTCTACCGCTGGCTGGCAGACGGTTCAATGTAAGGGCTTACAGCTCACGCGGGTGCGAAATGCCAGTGCTCTGATGAACACTACTCACCAAAATCGGGGGTATCGAGTACTTGTTAAATTCGTTACCAGTCACAAAGTTGCTGGTCCCGGCTACGGTTCATGTTCAAAGCCTTCGCTCCGCAGAGCGAGGCTTGGCCATTCCAAGCGCTCGTCAGGGAGCGTAGCAGAGACCGGATTGGAACGTGATGTCGAAGGGGTTTCTACGACTCGGATGGTCGTGCGAGGCCGTCTACCGCAGAGCGGTTTCGTTCAATTCGTGTTCACGTTCGCCCGGAATCCGTGTTCAAGATCGTCCGGAATACGCACGACTCTCACCACGGGCTGCTTAGAGCCTGGCGTCCCTGGCCTCGTCCCCGTTTTCACCAAATGGGAGAAACTAGCGCTTCAGCTGAGCTGAACCGCATCGTCCACGGCCACATCCGACAGCTGGCTCCAGTAGCGCGTGATGAACGGCAGGCCGAGAATGACTGGTAGCAGGTACCTGGTGGTACACAACAGTCCGAGCGCCGCGCCCGTTGCAACGGCGAAATACGGCTGATAGAGCGTAATTAAGGCGACATCGCGCGTGCCAACACCCGCGATTGTCAGCGGAAGAAGGCCCGCGAGGATGGCGAGTGGAGTCAATGCGAGGCTCGTCATAAATGGGACAACGCCGTTCAACGCCACGATGAACAGCCAGATTTGAACCATGTGGATGCCCCAGAGAAGAACAGATCCGACGGCCATCCCTGCGAGATTAGCGGGGCGGCGCCACAGGTGGCTGTGCATCTCGCGCCAGGAACCTTGGAATTCTGTGAAGTGGGCGCGCAGCTGTTCCGGTGCAACGCGGGTGAGCACCGCGAAAAAGATATCTGTGAAGCGCCGCGACGCGATCAACAGGCTGCCGAACGCGACACTCGCGAGGATCGCACTCGCGACGAGAGCAAGCTCTTCTGTCGAGCCGGGAAACACGAAGAGGCCCACGCCGCAGAGCAGCAGGAGCGCCAATATATCGAAGGTCTTCTCCACGATGACAAGCGAGAGAGCGAGCGACCCCGAAATGTGTCCACGCCGCCGCATGAAGTGGGACTTCGCGATGTCGCCCATCTTGGAGGGAAGAAACAAGTTCAAGACGCTGGCGACGAGAATGAGACGCGTCGCCTCCGGTAACCCGAGGGACCAACCCGGCGGCATAAGGCGCTGGAGTCGCCACGCGCTACCGAATGTCGTCGGCACGACCATGGCGAGCGCCAGCGCCAGCCAGCCGATTCGACACTCTGCGAAAATGGCACCCACAGCAGCGAGGTCGACTCGCCAGTAGATGAAGGCTAGAATCGAGAGGCTTATTCCTAACGAGACGAGCCGCTTCACGTCACCATCGCCTCTCGAGACGGAGCACATCACCTGGCCGCAGACTCTTGACGCGCTCTGTCAGGTCGAACCAGGGCTGGAGTTGGCCCGGCTGGAAGGTCCGACTCATCACGACGTAGATCGACGTCTGATCGGGACCGATCCCGATGGACTGGATGTCGTCCCATCGCTCGGATTGAAGTTCATCGACGACTACCCAAGCACCCTCCGCCCAGCGAAAGGTGCGCGTGAAGCGATGTTCCGACCGACGCTTTCCCGTGATCAACATGCGCTGCAGGAGCCTGCGGATCAGCTTCGGAAAAAACCGGCCCACCGAGAGCATCACCAACCGCAGCACGATTAGATTGAAGGGGGTCATCGGCTTCTGCTTGGCATAGCCGAGACGGCCGGAGACGCGGATCAGGTCGGCTTCGACTACCGTGTCATAGTCGTCGACGAGGTGTCCGACGATGTTGTCGCCCGCCTCACTTTCGATGCGAAGTGAGAACTGTGTGTCGGACACGACGAGCCTATTGCCGCGGAACAGCTTGAACACGCCGCCTTTGTTGAGCGCGACGTACAGCTTGTATTCCCCCCGGCGGTCTACGAGCAGACCGGCTTCGCGGTGGTGCTGGCGTGCATCATCATCGGGTACCGCATTGCCCCGCATGTCCGCGAAGTCCCGCCACGCCAGCAGGTAGTTCCAGACGTGGTGGCCGATCGTGTGGTCGTCCGCGAATTCGGCGGCCTTACCAGAGGCGAGGCCAACGAGGTAGCGATCGTTTAGCGCGAGTGCGCGTGGCAACCACCGTCCAACGAGTTCGAGGCCGTGCGGAAAGTAGCCATACGTATTTCGGCTCGCGTACTCGCCGCCAGTCGAGCCATCCGGGTGAATGAAAGGCGTGAGGAAGTCGACGGCGCGTTTGAGCGAAGTGCGAAGCTCCGGCTTCGAATCGAGCTCGTCCAGGCGGGCCAGCAGTGAAACCGTAAGGCTGAGGTAGCCCGGGTCACACCCCTCGTACTCCCGGTACCAGCCCTCGGAGCTCTGCCACTCGAGCACGCGCTCGATTCGCAGCCGGGTCGCGGTCTTCCAACGGTCGGTCCCCAGCCGGCGACCGGCCAGCTCGAGGCACAGAGCAATCAACGCCTGGTGATTCGTGAGCGTCCCGGTCTCGTGGTGATTTGCGAGCCAGGTCGCTCGCAATTCGAAGAAGCGCAGCGCTTCGCTATTCTCCAGATCGAGCAGCGTCGTACTTTCCAGACACGCGAGCAGTGAGAACCCAGCCGCCCCGCCAGCTCGTTCGTAGGGAAAGTAGTCGTCACAAGAGCCGTCGGCGTGCGCACTGCGCGCGGCGAACGAGATTCCCGCCTGCACGAAGTCGACGAGCGCCGCTTTCTGAAAGAACGGATTGTCCGGCAGATCGGTGTCGTAGGCCAGCGCCAGCGGATATGCGAATTCTTGTGCCATTCCGCTGGGGAAGTCGATGATCTTGTAATGCCAGTGGTTTCGATCGAAACAGCCGAAGGTCGGACTGTGGGGGTTGCGATCTTGCAGGGTAAGTAATTTTGGGATTTGCGCGAGGGCCGCTCGAGCCAGGAGGTCGCGTCTCACGGCGCGATCGCGGCGGTCCACCCGTGCTCCCCCCCCCTGGTCGCGCGTCGCGCTCACGCGCCCGTTTCGCGCCGCCCACCAGCTGTGAATTCTTGCACGCGCGCGTCGGCCGAGGCCCGGCGAAGACGAACCTGTACGTCTTCCAGAAGCCGCCGATTCACCGACATCAGATTCGCAACGAGCCCGAACATAAACAACTGAACGCCGACAAGGACGAGAATCGCGACCAGGATCAGGCTCGGAAGCCGAGTGCGGTCGGATGCGGTACCGAAGTAGAACAACCAGCGCAGGCCGAGCAGAACGCCGGCGCTCAGGGGGACACTGCCCAACATCGCGAAGAACTGGAACGGACGGTAGACCATGAAGATCCGCAGGATCGTGAGAACCGACTTGCCGACGTAAGCGCGTTTGCTGCGAACCAGGCGCGAGGGGCGAAGCTCCTCGTTCGTGGGAATCGGAACAGATTCGGTGGGGATCCCTCGGCGCCCCGCCTGGATGATGGTCTCGAGAGTATACGTGTACGGGTCAAACACGTTGAGTTGTAGCGCGGCCTCGCGGCTGATCGCGCGAAAGCCACTGGGGGCATCGGGAACGTCGGTGCCACTCGCCACGCGCACCGCCCAACTTCCGAAACGCTGCAGGAACTTCTTGACCGGTGAAAAGTGGGCGATCGTCTGTACTGGGCGAGCGCCGATGACGAATTCTGCACGCCCTGCGAGAATCGGTTCGACGAGGCTGGGGATGTGATCGGCACAGTATTGATTGTCCGCGTCCGTGTTGACGATGAGGTCCGCGTTGCGCGCGAGGCAGGCCTCGATTCCGGCCTGGAATGCGCGCGCGAGCCCGACATTGCGCGGCAAGCTCACGATGTGGTCGACACCGTGCTCCTGGGCAACGCGGACCGTGCCATCCGCACTGCCGTCGTCGATGACGAGCCACTCGACGCAATCGACTCCGGGAACGCTCCGCGGGAGCGCGTCCAGAGTTATTCCCAGGGTCCCCTCTTCGTTGAAGCAGGGAATCTGGATGATCAATTTTGTCATGGAATGAGGCGCAGTGTACCGGCAGCAACGCGCTCGCACGTCGTTTTCGAGCCAGCGGTCGACCCGGGTGACGATACGCAGCATGCGAGGGGTCGTGCCGCCTGGGACACAGTCATTGAAGGGGTGCCGCCGGTTCTCCTTGGCAGCGCAGCCTTGGCCCAGGCTCCGATGCTCCCAATACAGTGCCGATTATCGCTGAGGCGGGGAAGTTGTCAAGGGCGTTTCCGGGAATCCCGTCGCGGTCCTGGGAGAGGGCGAAGGTATACATAGTGATGTTGAAGGCGCTGAGTGGCGAGCTGCATTGGTTCCAGGCAGCGGACATTCTGGGTTGGTCGCCGCGGGCCCGCATGCAACGACTGGTCGGCGGCCTGGGACTCTACTTGTGGGGGTGCACCTTGACAGCCGGCTGCGGTGTGACTGCCCGATGCGATTTCAGTAGAATGCAAGGGTAGCCTGACTCTCGGGGGGAGGATGTCCGTAATGATTTGGTCGCAGTGATCGTGGCACTCGGCACGATCGGCACGGTCCCGGGGCAATTTCGATGAATCTGAATGCTGTGAAGGGAGACCTCTGCGCCTCCTGCTCGTCATTCCGGTTGGCATTGCACTCGGCACGGCACTCTTTGATCCGATTGGGGTCCAGAAGGTCAGCCGAATCGTCCAGTGGCCGCTTGCGCCCCTATTACGCGCATCCAGCTTCGATGTAGCGGCCTTTGTGGCGGCCATCCCCTTTGCTGACACTGACGAGGCTTAAATGGTCTACGCGGTACTGCCCGCCGCCAAGTACCGCCAGGCAGTACTGGAAGGAGATGGGAATTGCTCCAACCTGACGTGCGGCATGGCCTACGTCCTGCTCGAGTCGGACGTCGACTATCAGACCTTCACCTCCTAGGCGAGGCATTCCTCGATGGGGTTGGCCACACGGTGATGCGACTGCACTACTCCCTTAACGGGAGAGAACAGGTAGGTCTAGTTGATCTCCTATTCGAAGGGATACCGCGTAGCGCCGTCCGGAACCTGGATTTGGAGGACCTGCGTGACGGCCCGGTCTCGGAGTTCTCGGTTCTCTCGCTTAACCCGCGTCCGAGCGAACACCATGTATCGCGTTACTACGGGCAGTTCCTCAGTTCCGCCTCCATCGGTTACCTGAACGGCGCGGACCATCCGCACTTCAGGCCGCCGGAACATCGTCGTCGCAACCGCGGAAGAATGAGAGCATGAACCGTGCCGGCCCCGCGCCAGAACATTCCCGCTGGACGGAAATTGTCCTCGTTGTCTGGATTTTTGTCGTTTGCGTCCTCTACTTCCGACAGTTTGCAGATCTGGCGAGAGAGGTCCTGAGTCGCCTGGTTGGAGCCTTCCTAGGACCCATATGAGTTTTGCCGTCGACCTGATTCTGATCGTTCTGGTCCTGCTGGTCCTGGTTTCCCTGGGTCGACGGTTGTTCGCCCTGTCGCACGTCAGTTTCAGTTCCTTCGGTGAGGAGGTTCTTTTCTCGATGGGCCTGGGCTTGGGGGGCCTGACGCTCCTGACGTTTCTGCTGGGTGTCCTGGGCGGACTGTATCGCGGTCTCTTCTATTTTCTTTTTGCTCTGGCGGCACTGGCCTTGCGCCGGGAGATGTGGGAGACCGCGAGACTCAGCTGGAAAGGCGTGACCGGCGCCGGTCGAAGGCTGTCCCAGTCATCGCTGGCGGTTCGCGGTTTAGTGTTGGTCCTGCTTTTAACGTCGTTGGGCAACCTCGTCGGAACGCTCGCCCCGACGACGGATGCGGACACGCTAGCCTACCACTTCGCCTACCCCAAGCTTTTTATTGAAGCCCATGCCCTTTTCTACATTCCGGTCTTTCACGCCAACGCGCCCTTGAACCAGCACATGCTGTACGTCGTCGGCATGCTTCTTCACGGCAACGTCCTGGCCGCCCTGTTCGCATACGCTCAGGGCATTGCGGTGGTGGTCGCAATTATTCTCTTTTGCCGGAAACATCTGCGTTGGGAAGTCGGCGTCCTCGCAGCCGCGCTTTTGCAGACGTCGCCTCTGCTGACCTCCATGGCCGGGTCCGGCAAGGTTGAGTTGGGATTGGCCCTGTTTACGTTCCTGGCTTTCTGGGCTTTCTACGAGTGGACGCAGACTGCGGATTGGCCGCGGCTCGTGATCACCGGCATATTCACGGGGTTGGTTGTTGGAACGAAGTACTACGGGTTAGTTACAGGCGCGGCCTTCGGACTTCTGATTCTCGTCAGCCTCTGGCGAGGTCGCCGTTTCTCTCTGAGGAAGGCTGTGGCCGTCGTCTCGCTGTATGGTCTTATTTCGGTCGTCGTTGGAAGCTCGTGGTACATCCGAAACGCGACGGATACCGGCAATCCTCTGTACCCCATTTTCTATAGTATCTTCGGCGGTCGTGATTGGAGCCCGGAGGTGAACGACGCGTTTACCGCCACGATGGGCAGGGCTGAGTCGCGCGGTGGGAGTGACTTCGTGAGCTTCGTGCTCGCGCCTTGGCGTATGACTGTGCAGGGCGACCGATTTGGAGATGCACGTACCGGATTTGGACCGTTGTTCTTGGCATTTGCCCCGGTTGTCGTGTTGTTGTTGTTTCGCAGTGACGGGGCCAACAGGCTCTTCTTGTTCTATTCCCTTGTGTTTGCCTTTATCTTCTTCACATTCTGGTTTTGGGGAGGCATTCACCGACATCGGCATCTCCTTCCCATGATGCCTGGGATCAGTATCGCTACAGCTTTGGCTGCCTTTAGCTTCAACCACTTAATAGGTCTTAGGCGAACGATCTGGGCGGCTATCGCTGTCTCGTTAACGTTTGGCTTGGGAGTCAATCTCATCTTTAATGGTCAGTTTCTTCCTGTCGTGTCTGGCGTTCAATCGAGAGATGACTTTCTAAGATCCAAGCTGCCAAGCTATGAGGAAGTCGAGTGGGTGAACACGCATCTCGACGGCAACGACAGACTGCTGCACTTCAACAGGACCATTAACTACTACTTCGACGTGGGCTATTTCTACGCCACTGCCGATGAGCAAGGTCGGTTGGACTTTTATAACCTCGCGGGCGATGGT
>Ga0302123_10000205_pt1 | contig 47357 bp, 48 predicted proteins | sample CB21_321_MG_FD_203109 | JGI IMG/M metagenome (GOLD analysis project Ga0302123, IMG submission 203109) | Marine microbial communities from Western Arctic Ocean, Canada - CB21_32.1 | ecosystem: Environmental > Aquatic > Marine > Oceanic | place: Canada: Western Arctic Ocean | collected 2017-09-28 | reverse complement strand
CGAAATAGCGGTTCCGTCCACCTGACCAGGGGGCGATGGCTCCTTCCGAGAGGCTCAGGTCTGGATTGGGGACCACCAGTTCGGGATCCACCTCGAAGACCGATCCGAGGCCGTTGCAGTGGTCGCACGCCCCGTAGGGGCTGTTGAAGGAGAAGTTCCGGGGCGCCAGGTCCTCGAAGGACCTGCCGTCGCTGGGGCGTGAGAGGTGCTGGCTGAACACGATGGTCCGGGGCTCGACCGGCTGGCCGTCCCCATCCACCTCGCCGTCGTCCGGAACGACCTGGATCTCGGCTATCCCCTCGGCGAGCGCCAGGGCCGTCTCCATTGATTCGGTGAGACGACGCTCCAGGCCGTCACGCAGCACCAGGCGATCGACCACCACCTGAATGGTGTGCATCTCGTACCGGGCCAGGTCCACCTCCTGGCCGAGCTCGTGCGGTTCGCCGTCCACGATCGCACGGCTGAAGCCCTGTGTCGCAAGATCCGCCAGGAGCGTGTCGTAGGTCCCCTTGCGCCCACGCACCACCGGCGCAAGCACCTGGAACCGGGTGCCTTCGGGCATCTCGAGTACACGGTCCACGATCTGCTGCGGGGTCTGGCGGACGAGTCGCTCGCCGGTCTCCGGGTCATGCGGCACGCCGATCCGGGCGTAGAGCAGGCGGAGGTAGTCGTAGACCTCCGTGATGGTGCCGACCGTGGAGCGGGGATTACGCGAGGCGCTCTTCTGGTCGATGGAGATGGCTGGCGAGAGGCCGAGGATGAAGTCCACGTCGGGTTTGTCCATCTGCCCGAGGAACTGCCGGGCATACGCCGAGAGTGACTCCACGTAACGACGCTGGCCCTCCGCGTAGATGGTGTCGAAGGCCAGCGACGACTTCCCGGATCCGGAGATCCCGGTGAACACGATCAGCTGGTCACGCGGCAGGTCGAGGTCCACATTCCTGAGGTTGTGCTCGCGCGCACCTTTGACGATCAACCGCTCGGACATCGCCGGCGAGCCTATGCCTGCGCCAGCTGGTGCAACGCTCCGGCGGGCGAAGTACCTCGGAGGACCCAGTATCCGGACGCGAGCATCCTCAGCCCGCCTCGGAGAGATCCCGGAGTTCCCGCTCGATTTCCCTGATCTCGTCCCGGAGCCTGGCGGCGTATTCGAACCTGAGGTCGGCTGCGGCCTCCCCCATCTCCTGCTCAAGGGTGGACAGCAGGCGTTGCAGGTCTTCGAGGCCCATCGAGGCAAAGTCCTGCACCAGGCGTTCGGTCCGCTGCCGGCGCCCGGCGGAGGTGGTGGACTTCCCTCCCGGCCGGATCATCTCCAGGATGTCGCTCACCGCCTTGCGGACGGTCTGGGGGTCGATGCCGTGCTCCAGGTTGTAGGCCTCCTGCATGGTCCGGCGACGCATCGTCTCGCCGATGGCCCGCTTCATGGAGGGCGTCACCGAGTCGGCGTACATGATGACCTCCCCGTCCACGTTCCTCGCCGCCCGTCCGATCGTCTGGACCAGAGCGGTCTCGCTTCGGAGGAACCCCTCCTTGTCCGCATCCAGGATCGCCACCAGCGACACCTCGGGCAGGTCGAGACCCTCCCGCAGGAGGTTGATTCCGATCAGGACGTCGAACTCTCCGAGGCGGAGGTCCCTCAGGATCTCGATGCGCTGCACCGTGTCCACGTCGGAGTGCAGGTAACGCACCCGGACCCCCTGTTCGAGCAGGTAGTCGGTCAGGTCCTCGGCCATCTTCTTGGTGAGCGTGGTGACCAGGACCCTCTGCTCGGCCTCCACACGCTGGGAGATCATCTCCAGCAGGTCATCGATCTGGCCCTTCGTCGGCCTGACCATCACCTCCGGATCAATGAGCCCCGTGGGCCGGACGATCTGTTCCACCACCCGGCTGCTGGCCTCCAGCTCCCACGGTCCCGGGGTGGCCGAGAGGAACACGACCTGTCCGACCCGACCGGTGAACTCGTCGAATGTGAGCGGCCGGTTGTCGGCCGCCGACGGAAGCCGGAAACCGTGCTCCACGAGGGTCTTCTTGCGGCTCCGGTCACCAGCGTGCTGGCCGCGCAGCTGGGGCACGGCCACGTGCGACTCGTCCAGGACGACGAGGAAGTCGTCGGGGAAGTAGTCCAACAGCGTGTACGGGCGCTCTCCGTAGGACCGCCCGTCAAGGTGCATCGAGTAGTTCTCCACGCCGTTGCAGAACCCCACCTCGGCCAGCATCTCCAGGTCGTACTCGGTGCGCATCCGCAGGCGCTGTGCCTCCAGGAGCTTCCCGTCGGCGTCGAACTCCACCAGGCGTTCTGCCAGCTCGGCCTCAATGGCGAGGATCGCCCGACGAATGTTGGGAGCGTCGGCCATGTAGTGGGTTGCGGGGAACACCACCAGCTCGTCCAGTTGCCGAATGTGGTCGCCGGTGAGTGGGTCCACCTCGGTGATCGCCTCGACGAGGTCGCCGAAGAGCGAGATCCTGAAGGCCGTCTTCTCGTAGGCGGGGTGGATCTCGAGGGTGTCGCCCTTCACCCGGAACCTGCCACGCTCGAGCACCATGTCGTTGCGCTCGTACTGCATGTCGATGAGGCGTCCCAGGGTGGCACGATGGTCCACCTCCTGACCCACCTCGATCACGAGGAGCTGGCCTTCGTAGTGCTCGGGCGAACCGAGGCCGTAGATGCATGACACCGATGCGACCACGATCGTGTCCCTGCGGGTCAGGAGCGAGGCGGTGGTTGAGTGCCTCAGCCTGTCGATCTCGTCATTCACCGAGGAGTCCTTCTCGATGAAGGTGTCAGACGTCGGCAGGTACGCCTCGGGCTGGTAGTAGTCGTAGTAGGAGACGAAGTACTCCACCCGGTTGTCGGGGAAGAACTCCCTCAGTTCGTTGGCCAGCTGCGCTGCCAGCGCCTTGTTGGGAGCAATCACCAGGGTGGGGCGTTGTACCCGTTCGATAGTCCAGGCGATCGTGGCGCTCTTGCCGCTGCCGGTGATGCCCAGAAGCGTCTGGAACCGTTCGCCGCCGAGGATCCCGTCGCTCAGCTCCTCGATGGCCTTGGGCTGGTCGCCCGCCGGTTGGAAGGGGGCCACCATCCTGAACGCCTGCCCACGCGACGGACCCACCTTTCCCGTTGATGGCCCGGAGGGGTCACTCGGCGATGTCGGGGTGCCCATCCGGGGATGGTACCCAGCGCCTCCGGGAGCCCCCGTACGCGCTCAGCGGGGTCAGGCGTCCTCGGCCCGGCTGCCGATCCGACGCACCTCGGCGCCCGGTTCAGGGCGTTGCAGCGTTGCGATCCATTCCCAGGCAAGGTCCACCTGGTGGACGAGGTCATCGAGGGTCCCGCTGTTGTCAACCACCAGGTCGGCACGCTCCAACCGTTGGGAGCGCGACGCCTGCCGCGATATCCGGCTACGCGCATCGGTGGCGGTGAATCCCCTACCGGCCACCAGTCGTTCAACGGCCACCTCGGGGTCCACGTCGACGACGACGATTCCCGCCAGGCCCTTGTGGCCCGATTCGACGAGCAGGGGAATGTCGAGGATGACGGTGGCGTCCGTACCGGACAGCTCTTCGCGCCGCCGGGTCATCTCATCGCCGACAGCCGGGTGGACGATGAGGTTCAGCGCCGTCAACTCGTCAGGGTCCGCAAACACGATGTCGGCAACCGCCTGGCGGTCAAGACCACCGGCGGCGTCGAGGATCCGATCGCCCCACCGCTGGACCATGGCCGCCAGTACCGGCATGCCCTGCATCTGCAGCTCACGGACCATGGCATCAGCGTCCAGCAGGATCGCACCGCGCTCCACCAGCATCGCCGCCACGGTGGATTTGCCCGAGCCGATTCCTCCGGTGAGCCCTATCTCCAACACGCTCAGGGTCGCCCTTTCGGTGCCCCGGGCCCGCTCAGACCTCGGTGGTATCCGATTCGGTGGCCTCTACGGCCTCAGCGACCTCTTCGGTGGAAACTGCAGCTTCGACCTCTTCGACGGCCTCGACAACCTCTTCCGTGGAAGTGGCGGCTTCTACGTCCTCGGCTACATCTTCCGTGGAGACTGTGGCCTCGGCAGTCTCAACGTCCTCGGCTACATCTTCCGTGGAAGTGGCGTCCTCAACGACCTCGGCGGCTTCAACGGCCTCAGCGACCTCGGCTGCCTCTTCCGTGGAAGTGGCGGCCTCAGCGGCCTCAGCGGCCGGATCGGCATCGTCGGCTGGCTTCTCCTCGGTGTACATGTCGGCCCAGGCCTCCTGGCCTTCCGAGCTCTCGCCACCGATGAAGGTGCCCTCGGCGTCGTATGCATGCTCGCCGAAGTGCTCCTGGTACTCCGCCGCCACGATGCCACCCTCAGCGGCCTGCTTGATCGAGAGGCTGATACGCCGACGCTGGAGGTCCAGATCGATGATCTTCACCCAGAGTTCCTCACCGGGGGTGACGACCTGCTCGGGCAGCTCGACATGGTGGGCGGACATCTCCGAGATGTGCACGAGGCCCTCGATGCCATCGCCAACCTGCACGAATGATCCGAACGGAACCAACTTCGTGACCCGGCCGTAGACCAGTTCGCCCACCTGGTGGGCGCCGGCGAATTCCCGCCACGGGTCCTGCTGGGTGGCCTTCAGCGAGAGGCTGATCCGCTCCCTGCTGAGGTCGACCTCAAGCACCTGCACCTCGATCTCGTCATCAACGCTGACGACCGAACCGGGGTGGTCAACGTGCTTCCAGGAGAGCTCCGAGACGTGGATCAGACCGTCCATGCCGCCCAGGTCCACGAAGGCCCCGAAGTTGACCACGCTGGAGACGATGCCCTTGCGGATCTCGCCCGGACGGAGGTTGTGGAGGAACTCCTCCCTCTTCTCCTTCTGGGTCTCTTCCAACCATGCACGGCGGGACAGCACCACGTTGTTGCGGTTCTTGTCCAGCTCGATGATCTTGGCGTCGATGGTGGTGCCGATGAAGGGCTGCAGGTCACGGACGCGGCGCAGGTCGACGAGGGATGCGGGCAGGAAGCCCCGCAGGCCGATGTCCACGATGAGGCCACCCTTGACGACCTCGATGACGGTTCCGGAGACGATCCCGTCGCCCTGCTGGATCTCCTCGATCCGGCCCCAGGCACGCTCGTACTGGGCACGCTTCTTGGAGAGGACCAGACGACCGTCCTTGTCCTCGCGCTGCAGCACAACGGCTTCGATGCGCTCACCGAGGGTCACGATCTCGCTGGGATCCACGCCGTTGCGGATCGACAGCTCACGCGGCGGGATCACACCCTCCGACTTGTAGCCGATATCGAGGAGTACCTCGTCCTTGTCGACCCGGACGACCGTGCCCTCTACGAGCTGGCCGTTCTCAACGTCGACCATGGTGGCCGAGTAGGCCTCCTCCAGGGTCAGCGAACCGAGGTCATTCTCGGTGATCGAGCGGGGGATGTACTCGCCATCCTCGTTGAACGTCCCCATTGGCGGGGATTCGAGGAGGGCTGCGGTCAAAATGGTGTCGGGCACGTGTTCTTCTCGTCGGATGGGAGTAGGTGGACAGGGACGTCCGGGCGCAGGGGGATCCCACTGTTCGGACCGGGAGAGCCTACCGGCGGACCCCTGCTACAACGCCCGGCACCGCCAACGGGGAACACGACCCGCCTACCGGTGTCCGCAGGCTCGAAGCGGGGTCGGTCATGTCCGTCTGCGGCCCAGGACCAGGAACTCCGGATGTTCCAGGTCGGGAGGGCGATGTGCGTAGTCCCCCGGCCGTACGGAATAGATGTCCGTCACGTCCAGTCCGGCCCGATCGCACAGGAGGCGCAGTTCACGCGGGGTGAAGCAGGTCGTCCAGAGGTCTGTCTCCACCTCGGCGCCAGCCAGGTCCCGCAGCACCGTCTTCTCCAGGTTCACGCCGGTGCCGGCATCAAACGTGTCGCCGTCCTCGAGGAACCGAACCTGGAAGTAGGCGGAGAAGGCGCTGAGGGCCACTCCCCCGCCCTTACGCGTCGCCGCCACGATCCGCTCCAGGATCGCTCCGTCCGGGTCCAGCACCGCCCGGTCCGATCCCGGACCGCCGGCCAGACCGAAAGCCCCCTGGCACAGCGATATGACGGCGTCGAACTCCGAGTCGAACTCCATCAGGCGGGCATCTCCCACGATGAAGGCAGCTCCCTCCGGGGCTCCCTCACGGGCCAGATCGATGAAGGTGGAGGAGATGTCAACGCCGACGACCTGGAATCCCCGACCGGCCAGCTCCAGGGCGTGACGGCCCGGGCCGCACCCGACGTCCAGGATCCGCTGGCCTTCGGTGAGTCCCAGTGCGGCCACGATGGCGTCGACCTCCGACACGGTGCCGTAGGTGAACGAATAGCGCAGGTACGCCTCGCCCAGATGGTCCGCCACCGCCTCGAACCAGTGGCTGCCGTCTCCTTCAGGCATGGCGGCGTTGCTCAACCCTTTGCGTCAGCCCAGGTGGCTCCCACGGCCACCTCCACGGCCAGCTCCACCCGGAGCTCGTAGGCGCCCGTCATCACAGACCGGACCATCGCCTCCACCTCGGAGAGCTTGTCGGGCGGCACCTCCAGGATCACCTCGTCGTGCACCTGCAGGACCAGGATCGATCCAGACCCGGAATCACGCAGCGACCGGTCGATTCGGATCAGCGCCACCTTGAACACGTCGGCCGCAAGGCCCTGGATGCCGGCGTTCATCGCCTGGCGTTCCGCAGCCAGCCTCACGTTGTAGTTGGACGACGACAGCTCGGGTATCCGCCGGCGTCGACCGAAGAGGGTCTCCGTGTAGCCCTTCTGGCGTGCCTCGGCCACGGTCCGGTCCATGTAGGCCCGTATCGCCGGAAATGCCGTGAAGTAGGACTCCAGGATCTCGGCCGCCTCCTCCACCGGCGAGCCGAGGCGCTGGGCCAGCCCGTAGGCCTCCATGCCGTAGGCCAGTCCATAGGCGACCATCTTCGCCCGGTTCCGCAGCTCCTTGGTCACCTCCGACGGGTCGATACCCCATGTGCGCGACGCCACCGCGGTGTGCACGTCATCGCCAGCCTCGAAGGCGGCTATGAGGCCCGGGTCGTCGGCAAGGTGGGCAATGCAGCGCAACTCGATCTGGTTGTAGTCAGCCACCAGCAGGGACCTGCCGTCAGTGGGGACGAAGGCACGCCGGAAGGCACGCCCGGCCTCTGTCCGGACCGGGATGTTGTGGAGGTTCGGGGCATCAGAGCTGAGACGTCCGGTACGGGCCACCATCTGGTTGAAGGTGGCGCGGATGCGCTCGCCGGGCCCCACCGCCGCCAGCAGGCCCTCCCCATAGGTGGAACGGAGCTTCTCGACCTCGCGATACGCCAGAAGGTGCCCGACAACGGGGTGGTCTTCCCGGAGTCGTTCGAGCGTTGCCGCATCGGTCGAGTACCCCGTCTTCGTCTTCTTGCCGGGAGTGAGGCCCAGCTTCACGAAGAGCACCTCGCGGAGTTGCGGCGTTGAGTTCACGTTGAACTCCTCCCCGGCGGCCTCGTGCACCAGCCCACGGAGCCGCTCGCAGTCCGATGTCAGGCTGTCGCGTAGGCGTGTCAGCTCAGCGCGGTCCACGCCGATGCCCAGCTCCTCCATCCGCGCCAGGACTCCGACGAGTGGCACCTCGAGGGTGGCGTTGAGGTCATGCAGGCCCTGGGCCTCGAGGCCCTCTTCCAGAGGTGCCAGGAGGTTGAATGCCGCCGCCGCCCGTGCACCCGCCTCGGAAGCCGGATCCGATATCTCCCCGGAGAGGTCCAGTTGTCCGTCCGGAGCGCCGACGTCACCCAACCGACGACCGTCGTGCCTCTCCAGCAGGGTTCCGAGGTCGTAGCCGGCCTCGGCAGGATCCAACAGGTACGCAGCCACTGCCGTGTCCATGGTGAGCGCCACCTCATCAATGCCCATGCGCCCGAGGGCACGCAGAGTGGGCTTGGCGTCGTGGGCAACCACACCTGGACCATCGGGCCCCAGCAGGACACTGACCACATCGGCCGTCTCGGCCAGCAGGTCCTGGTCAATCCACCAGGCACGCTCGCCGTCGGAGAACGCAATGCCGCCACCCATACAGGGGCCGATCCCGTCCTTCGGGGGGGCCGCCACAGTGGCCATGCCGAACGTGGAACCCGAAAGCTCCTGTATGGCCGCCACGACCCCATCCCGATCGGCGCACCGCTCCACGACGACCTCCAGATCGCCGACAGGCGAGCCGGGGGCATCGGCCGTTCCAGCGAAGTCGACGCCCAGGAGTGGGCCCAGGTTGTCCCTTGCACGACTCAACTCGAGCACCTCGAGGAGCCCCCCGGCGCGCTCCATGTCGACCGGCCGACGTGCCATGTCGTCCACCCCGAGCCCGAGGGGCACATCGCGTACGAGGACCATCATCTCCTCGTTCAGGCGGGCCAGGGACTCGTTCTCCCGCAGGTTCTGACCCAGCTTCGGCGTCTGCTCCGAGGCTGCGGCAAACACGCCATCCAGCCCGCCGTAGGCGCTGATGAGCTTCGCCGCAGTCTTCTCCCCGACGCCGGGAACACCGGGGAGGTTGTCTGAGGGGTCACCCCGAAGGGCCGCAAAGGCCACGTAGTCCACCGGACACACACCGGTGCGTTCCAGGATGCCGGCCTCGTCATAGAGGGCGTAATCCGACACACCCCGCTTGTTGTAGAGCACCCGGATATGCGGATCCTCCACCAGTTGGTAGCTGTCGCGGTCACCGGTGACGATGGTGACGTCGCGGCCGGAATCGGCAGCGACCGTGGCGAGGGTGGCGATCACATCGTCGGCCTCGAAGCCAGCGGCTCCCACCGCCACGAACCCGAGGGAATCCACGAGTTCCTCCACCAGGTCCAGCTGCTGGTAGAGGCTGTCCTCCTGTCGCTCCCGGTTGGCCTTGTAGGAGGGCAGCCGCTCGTGGCGGAACGTTCCCCCGGGTCGGTCAAATGCCACCACCACGCCATCGGGCTGGTGCTCGCGTAGGAGCGTGATGAGCATCTGGGTGAACCCGAAGACGGCGTTCGTCTCCTGGCCTGACCGGGTGACCATTTCGCGCGGGATGGCGAAGAAGGCCCGGTAGGTGAGGGAGTTGCCGTCGAGGATCAGGAGGCCGGACACCGGCCGGACCATACCGCGGGCCCTGCAACGGGCACCGCTGCCCGACGGCGGACCGTCGTGCGCTACGCGTCAGGGACGAAGGCCGTCGGAGAGGACCGCCCGGGCCACGTCGGCCATGGTCTGGCGACCCGACATCGCCGTGGTCTGGATGAAGCGGAAGGCATCCCCCTCGCTCAGCCCGGCCTCGTCGATCAGCACCCCTTTGGCCCGGTCCAGCACCTTCCTGGCCTCGAGGCGATCAGCCATGGTCCGGGCCTGGTCGGTCAGCGCCCGCATCTCGCGATGACGCACCCTGGCGATCTCCACGGCCGGTACCAGTTCGGACCGGCTGAAGGGCTTGACCAGGTACGCCAGTGCCCCCGCCTCGATGGCCCGGTCGATGAGATCCCGTTGGCTGAAGGCGGTCAGGATAACGACGGCGGTGTCGTAGGACGCTGCGATGCGTCGGGCGGCCTCGATGCCGTCCAGCCCCGGCATCTTCACGTCAAGGATGACCACGTCGGGATCCAACTCGCCGACGAGTTCGACGGCTCGGTCGCCACGACCCGTATCGCCGACCACCTCGTAGCCCTCGTCCTCGAGGGTCTCCTTCAGGTCCAGCCGGATGATGGCCTCGTCCTCGGCGAGGACAACCCTCACCCTGCCGTCCCTCATCCCGGGGCCGGCGTCCTCGCCAATGGGTCCGAGCGAGTCAGCCATCTCTTGTCAGACGGTCCAGGAGGTCATCCTGGGCGGCCTCCAACCGCTGGATCTCCGCTATCAGCTGGTCCCTGTGGAGCGCCATGGTCGTGGCATGGCGCTCAGCGCCACGGTGTTCCCGCTCCGAGATGGCCGTCTCCGAGACCAGTGACCTGACCCGTGCGTCGCCGGCATCCGCTGCGAAGTGGGCCAGCTGCTCCTCGGCCACCGCAAGGTCGTCGCGGAGGCGCGTCAGGCGGCTGCCGAGCGCCGTGAGCCGTCGTTCCACTACCGGTCGTGCCATGGGACGCACAAGTGTACGGCAACCCGATCACCGGTCCCGGTGAGGCTCCGCGGCACACACCAGATGCCCATTCGATCGTCTCGTGCCCGGGGCGGGACTTGAACCCGCATGACCTTTCGGCCAGAGGATTTTGAATCCTCCGCGTCTGCCAATTCCGCCACCCGGGCGACATCCCGAGCCTACCGGTGGGTGGTTGTCCACCTCCCGTGGCCTCAGGCACCCGGGAAGTCATCCGCCGACGCTCCCATAGGTGCCGCCCATGGGCCACAATATGGACCGCAATCCAGCTCGCAGGCCCAGACACGACCGGGCCGCACCAGGACCGCACCAGGACCGCCCCAGGAGACCCCCGATGATCGCCTTCACGTACTCAGGTCAGGGCTCACAGCAGCCCGGCATGGGCACCCCGTGGTCCGACCACCCCTCCTGGGAGTTGGTCGCCGAAGCTTCAGAGGCCGCCGGGCGCGATGTCGCACACCTCCTTCTGGACGCCGACGCCGACGAGCTTCGCTCCACGCGCAACGCCCAGTTGGCCACCTTCGTGACGAGCATGGTCATCCTCGATGCGGTGGCCCGTCTGGGCATCGATGCGGCCGGCCACGCCGGGCACAGCCTGGGCGAGTACAGCGCCCTGACCGCCGCCGGTGCACTCGACTTCTCCGATGCGGTGGCCCTGGTCGTCGAACGCGGCGAGGCAATGCAGGTGGCTGTCGAGGACCCGGTCGGAACCATGGCGGCCGTTCTGGGCCTGGACGACAGTGGTGTCGAGGAAGCCTGTGCAGAGGTCGATGGTCCCGTATGGGTGGCCAACTACAACGCCCCGGGACAGGTGGTCATCGCCGGCGCTCCCGATGCCGTTTCCATCGCAGGCGACGCCGCCAAGGCCCGCGGAGCGAAGCGGGTGGCGGGCCTGGAGGTCTCCGGTGCCTTCCACACGCCCTTCATGTCGCCGGCAAGGGATCGCCTGGGCGAGGCCATCGACCGGACCGAGTTGCGCGCACCCGACGGTGTCGTGGTGGCCAACGTGGATGGTGGCATCCATTCCAGCCCGGCCACATGGCGGGCATTGATGAACGCACAGCTCTGCAGCCCCGTCCGCTGGTCACAGACACTCCAGACCCTGGCCGACGAGGGCTTCACCACCTTCGTGGAGCTGGGCCCGGGCAGCGTCCTGACGGGGCTCGTGAAACGGACGCTGAAGGGGGCACAGCGCCTCACGGTGAACACCCCCGGCGACCTCGACACGCTGCTCGACGCCCTGGCAGCACCGCCTGACGAGGACGGAGGATCCCCCGAGGGAGAACACCTCTTCGCCACGGACCGGATGGTCGTGAGCCCGTGTGCAGGCCTATTCACACCGGTACCGGGGCTCGAACCCGGCCACCAGGTGGATGCCGGGGCGCTCCTCGGCCACATCGGTGCCGAGGAGGTCCACTCCCCATTTGCCGGCGAGCTCATGGGATGGCTGGCGGTAGAGACCGAGAGGGTCAGTTCCTCCAAGCCGATCGCCTGGCTGCGGGCCACCTGACAGATGACGACGAACCCCGGGAGCATGAGATGAGCCGAGTAGTGCTGGTGACCGGCGGCAACCGGGGAATCGGACTGGCCTGTGCGCTGGCCTTCGCCGCTGACGGCCACCGTGTGGCCGTGACGTGCCGGGGCGAAGCACCAGCCGAACTGGTCGACGCCGGGATCCTGGCCGTTCCCTGTGACGTGACTGACTCCGCAACCGTGGACACCGCCTTCGCCACCATCGAGGAGAAGCTCGGCCCGGTCGAGATCCTCGTCGCCAACGCCGGAATCACCCGGGACGGTCTGGTGCTGCGCATGTCCGACGGGGACTTCACGGACGTGATCGACGCCAACCTGACCGGAGCATTCCGGGTGGCCCGCCGGGCTGTCAGGGGGATGATGAAGGCCCGATGGGGTCGAATCATCCTCGTCTCATCCGTAGCCGGGAGGGTCGGCCAGACCGGTCAGGCCAACTACGCCGCATCCAAGGCGGGCCTCGTGGGCCTGGGCCGCTCCCTGGCCAAGGAGTTCGCCAGCCGGAACGTGACGGTCAACGTGGTGGCCCCCGGACCGATCCTCACCGACATGCTCGCAGCCCTACCCGACGACCAGCAGGCCGCCTACGCCGAAGCGGTGCCCCTTGGTCGCCTCGGGCAGGCCGAAGAGGTGGCGGCCGCCATCGCATTCCTGGCATCGGACGCCGCCTCCTATATCACCGGCGCCGTGCTCCCGGTGGACGGTGGCCTGTTCATGGGCTGAACCCGGCTGGCGAGCCGCCCGGCTGTGACAGGGGTGGCCGAACGCCACGGCGACGAATGCATTCTCCGACCCGCAGAATCGCCGTAGGGTGAGGGGACACGGATCACCGATTAGAAACGGAGCCAGACGGTGAGCGAAGAGAATTTCGAGCGATTCACGAAGTGCGCGGTGGAGGTCCTGTCGGTCGACGCCGCAAAGGTCACCAAGGAGGCCTCCTTCGCTGACGACCTGGACGCCGACAGCCTCGACCTGGTCGAGTTGATCATGTCGCTCGAAGAGGAGTTCGGCGTGACCGTTGAGGAGGAAGAGCTCGAGGGCATCACCACCATTGGTGGCGCCTACGACCTCATCGTCAGCAAGCTCTGATGTTGCGCCGTCGGGTCGCTGTCACGGGGATGGGCGTAGTCGCCTCCTGTGGCATCGGCACCGATGCCTTCTGGGAAGGCCTCTGCGGAGACGCACCGGAGGGTGACCGTCGGGTCCACGACTTCGACCCGTCCCCCCACTTCGACAACCCGAAAGAGGTTCGTCGCAGCGACAGGTGCACCCAGTTCGCCATTGCAGCAGCGGACATGGCCCTGGAACAGGCCGGCACCCTGACCGCCGACTCATTCCGCCAGGGAGTGTTCATCGGCACCGGAATCGGTGGCATCGCCACCCTCGAGGAACAGATCCTGGTCAGGCACGAGAAGGGCTCCCGTCGGGTCTCGCCCTTCATGGTTCCGATGATGATGCCCAACGCCGCTCCGGCCGCGGTCTCCATGCGACACGGCTTCCAGGGCCCGGCCGAGAACACCTGCACGGCGTGTGCTGCAGGCACCCACGCACTCGCCAACGCTGCGCGACTCATCGCACACGGCCGCTGTGACGTGGTCCTGGCCGGCGGCAGCGAGGCACCCTTCGTCGAGACGGCCATTGCCGGCTTCACCAACATGACCGCCTTCTCCTCGGTCGGCATCTCACGCCCCTTCGACGCGGAGCGAGACGGATTCGTCATGGGCGAGGGCGCCGGCGTCATGGTCCTCGAGGAGTGGGACATGGCCCTCGAGCGCGGAGCCACAATCCTTGCCGAGATCCTGGGTGGGGCGAGCACCGCCGACGCCCACCACATCACGGCCCCGTCCCCCGGCGGGATCGGTGCGATCACCTGCATGCGCCTGGCCCTCGAAGAGGCCGGCGTGGAGCCTGACCAGGTCCGCCACATCAATGCGCACGGCACCTCGACTCCGCTGAACGACATGGCTGAGGCCTTCGCCATGGCCGAGGTGTTCGGACCTGACGGTCCGTTGGTCACCTCCACCAAGGGAATCACCGGACATGCCCTGGGTGCAGCCGGTGCGATCGAAGCCGTCGCCGTGGTGCTGGCGATGGGCTCGAAGTTGATCCCGCCCACGGCCGGCTACGCCACCGCAGACCCTGAGATGCCGCCGATCAACCTCGTGACCGGATCACCCGCACCGTGGGAGCCCGGAATCTCAATGTCCAACTCATTCGGGTTCGGCGGCCACAACGGCAGCCTGGTGATCGCCCCGGCCTGAGCGGAGCCTCCGTCGGCGCAACGCCGACGATACGGACGCCTCAGGCGGCCCTCATGAAGGGTCGGCCTTCACGAAGACGAACAGGAGGTCGCAGCGGCAGGCCTCCTCGCCATTCACCAGTGCCCGGCCGGTGCCCTTACCGGCCCTTGCCGAGACCCGTCCCAGGTCGACCTCCAGGTCGAGCCGCTCACCGGGCAGGACCTGGCGCCGGAACCTGACATTGTCCAGACCCCCGAAGAGGGCCAGACGCCCGGCGAAGTCGGGCCGGCTGAGCAGGGCGTAGGCACCCAGCTGTGCGATCGACTCGCACATCAGCACGCCGGGAAGGGTGGGACGACCCGGGAAGTGACCGCCGAAGAAGGGTTCATCGTCAGTCAGCTGCCAGTAGCCGACAGCCCGCTCACCCTCGACCAGTTCGGTGACCTCGGTCAACAACAGGAACGGGTCCCGGTGCGGTATCACCGCCTCGGGAGGGAGAAGCGCAGTCATTTGGTCGACCCGGGCGGTCCGGCTCCAGACGGGCGTACCAACCCCTGCCTAGTCCGGCCGGGTCCATCCAGGCTGGTGGACCCCGACAACGGTGAAGGCCGGAGCGTTGTCGCCCCGGCCCCGCCGTTCACGTCTGGTTTCTACTTCCGGTCTGGATGACCGGGTGGATCTCTACGACTACCAGGCCGAAGGTGCTGCGGGTGCTGCGGGTGCGCCGCCGCTCTTGGCCGCCGCCTTCATCTTGGAGCCGACGGAGATCTTGCAGGCCCTCGTGGCCGCTACCTGGATCTCCTCACCCGTCTGCGGGTTGCGACCCTTGCGGGCTGCCCGGATCACCTGTTCGAAGGAGATCCAACCCGGCACCGACACCTTGGCGTCACCGGCTGCGACCTCTCCGGCCACCACATCAAAGAATGCGTCCAGGCATGCGCCGGCATCCTTGTTTGACACTCCGGCTCGTCCGGCCATTGCCCCGATCAGTTCGCTCTTGTTCATCGAGCATCTCCTTTTCTGGTCTCCCGGTGGGGTTGCCCACCTACGGTCAAATGACATCCGACTACTTGTGGGACCAAATGTCAAGCATTTACGCCCAGCCTTCCGCTTGGTAGAAGGGATTGGTGCCAGCCTGACCGGTGTGGATCGAATCACAACAGGTCACGAACAGGTCGATCCCAGCCCCGGTGGGACTCAGCCCGGGTGGTTCACCAGGTGCTCGGCCGCACTCTGGAAGTACCCCATCACCGCGGTCACCGCAGCGTCGGTCAGGTCGCCCCCATCGACTGCGATGGCCATGTGTCCCAGCCAGGCGTCACGTTCTGCGGCCCCGATTCGGAATGGAGCGTGGCGCATCCTGAGTCGTGGATGCCCACGCTCAGCGCTGTAGTCGGCAGGGCCACCCCAGTACTGCTTCAGGAACCCCGCCATATGGAGTCGAGAAGCCGTGAGGTCCGCCGGGTACAGGGGGCGAAGCAGCTCATCGTCGGCGACACCCGCGTAGAAACGGTCCACCAGGGCCACGAACCATTCAGGGCCCACAAGCTCGTAGAGGCTCTCCGCCGATCCACCATCACTGCGGGCCCATGGCACCTGACGCCCCAGCGGAACCTTCACGAAGCATCGAGGGCAGAACGGAAGCCAGCCACGAGGGCGGCGACGCCCTCTGGGCCCGCTCCATCGACCATGCACTGCACCACCGCAGACCCGACCACCACGCCGTCACCGTGGAGCGACGCCTCGACGGCCTGCGCGGGAGTGCCCACCCCGACCCCGATGAGCACCGGAACGTCGGTCACCGCCTTCAAACGGGTGGCGATCTGGATGGCGCTGGTGGCCAGCTCGGCGCGCACGCCCGTCACCCCCAGGAGCCCCACGCCGTAGACGAAGCCGCGGGTCCGTTCGCAGATTCGTGGAAGCCGCTCCTCCGGGGCCGTGGGGGCCGCCAGGAGGATCGACTCGACCCCGGCGGCCGCTGCGATCTCCAACCACGGATCGGCCTCCTCCAGTGGCAGGTCAGGCAGGATGCAGCCTGATACCCCTGCCTCGGCGAGGGTCTCGGCGAAGCGCTTGAGGCCCATCCTGTAGGCGATGTTGTAGTAGGTCATCACCGCGAGGGGAACGCCCACGTCCGCCCCCCGCAGGGAATCCAGGATGCTGGTCGGGGTGGCGCCCGCACCGAGAGCCAGTTCGTTGGCGGCCTGGATCGTCGGGCCGTCCATCACCGGGTCGGAGAACGGGATGCCCACCTCGATGACGTCGGCACCCGCAGCGGCGACAGCCTGGATGGTCTCCACCCAGTCGCCCCCGAGGCCACCTGTCAGGTACGGAACCAGACACTTGCCGCCGGCATCGCGCCGGGCCCGCAGCGCCACCTCCAGGGGACCAGTCCTTCGATCCGTGCTCACCCCAGGATCTCCATCATCTGGGCGACGTCCTTGTCGCCACGGCCCGAGAGGTTCAACACCACGGACCTTCCCGCCAGCGAGGCACGTTCCCTCGACACCCATGCCAGGGCATGGGCCGGCTCGAGTGCCGGAATGATGCCCTCAGAGCGGCTCAGGAGTTGGAAGGCCTCCACCACCTCGGCATCGGTGACCGACTCGTAGCGGGCCCTTCCCGTGGCAGCCAGAAAACTGTGTTCCGGCCCGACACCCGGATAGTCCAGACCGGCGCTGATCGACTCGGCCTCCAGGACCTGGCCGAACTCGTCCTGCATCAGGTATGACTCCATGCCGTGGACCACGCCGGGCACGCCACGGCCGATCGCAGCCCCGCCAGCGGGTTCGACCCCGATCAGTTCGGTGGGCGCGTCGGCGAAGCCGGAGAAGATCCCGATGGCGTTGGAACCGCCTCCCACGCAGGCCACCACCACGTCCGGCGGGCCGCCGAGCAGCGCCTCGCTCTGCTCCCTCGCCTCGAGGCCGAGCACCTCGTGGAAGGTGCGCACCATCCAGGGGTACGGATGCGGCCCCATCACCGAACCCAGGCAGTAGTGCGAATCCTCGACGGTGGCCACCCAGTCGCGCATGGCTTCGTTCACGGCGTCCTTCAGGGTCCGGCTCCCGGACATCGCGGTCCGGACCTCCGCTCCCAGCAGCTTCATGCGGAAAACGTTGAGTTCCTGGCGCCCGACGTCCACCTCACCCATGTAGACGCAGCACTCCATGCCCAGCAGGGCAGCCGCCGTGGCCGTCGCCACGCCGTGCTGGCCGGCGCCTGTCTCGGCCAGGAGACGTGTCTTGCCCATCCTCTGGGCAAGCAGGGCCTGTCCCAGCACGTTGTTGATCTTGTGGGAGCCCGTGTGGTTGAGGTCCTCACGCTTCAGGAGCAGACGACAACCCAGTTCCTCGGAGAGGTTGTGGCATTCGGTCATCGGAGACGGCCGGCCGGCGTAGTCGGCGAGCAGCCCGTCCAGCTCGGCCCGGTATGCCGGGTCGGCCCAGGCATCGCGGAACGCCGCCTCGAGTTCCAGGACGGCGGGAATCAGCGTCTCGGGGACGAAGCGTCCGCCGAAGTCGCCGAACCTGCCATCCGGCGTCGGTTCTGAAAGGCTCACGTGTCGCCACCCCTGTGCCGGATCGTCATCTACCGCTCCTCCTCCTGCCAGTCGAAGGGCCGACGCTCGGCGTCGCCCTCGTAGCGCACGGGTCGGGCCGCCCGGGCGTTGAGCATGAACGCCCGGAGTAGCCGGGGGTCCTTGCGGCCCGGACCGGACTCCACACCGGTCGAGACGTCGACACCGTAGGGGTCCACCTGCTCGATGGCCGAACCGACATTGTCGGGGGTCAACCCACCAGCCAGGAGGGTTCGACCCCTCGCTGGCGTTCCGCGAGCCAACGCCCAGTCGAACACCATGCCGGACCCGGGAGTAGGCGAGTCCAACAGCAGCAGGCCGGCGTGGTACTCGTCGAACCGCTCCAGGTCAGGCGAGCCCGCCGGCAGGGCCCGGATCAGCAGCGGAACCCTCTCGGCCACCCACTGGCAGGTCGCCGGCGACTCCCCGCCGTGCAGTTGCGCTGCCTTCAGGCCGATCCTGTTCACAGTCTCGACCAGACGGGCCTTGCCCATGTCCCGGAATACGCCGACGGTCATCACGTCGTGTGGGAGTTGGCCGACGATGTCGCGCACCACCGACTCGGATACCTGGCGACGCGAGGGGGCGAAGACGAACCCGAGGGCGTCGGCGCCCAGGGCGGTGGCCAGCAGGGCATCCTCGGCGCACGTGATGCCACAGATCTTCACAAACACGACAGCGACGCTACTCCCCGGTCCCGACACCCCGAAGGGCCTTTATGGCAGCCGTCCGGTCTCCAGCGGTGACAAGGGATTCCCCGACCAGGAGGGCGTGGTAGCCGGCCTTGACGAGCGTGGAGGCATCCGGGGGCCCACTGATCCCCGACTCGGCGACCCTGGTGACGGATCCCGGAATCAACGGCGCCATGCGTACCGCACGTTCGGAGTCCACCTCAAAGGTGGTCAGGTCCCGTTGGTTGACCCCCACCAGCCGTGCTCCGACCGCCACAGCGCGTTCCAGCTCGGCCTCGTCGTGGACCTCGACCAGGGCATCCATGCCGATTTCCAGGGCCAGGGCGTGGAAGTCGGCCAGCTCGGCATTGTCCAGGGCGGCCACTATGAGCAGTACGGCGTCGGCACCCATGATCCGGGCATCGCAGACATCGCGTGCATCGACGGTGAAGTCCTTGCGGAGCACCGGAACCGAGACAGCACCGCGTGCAGCCACCAGGTCGTCGACCGAACCGCCGAAGTACCGGACGTCGGTGAGAACCGACAGGCATGCCGCTCCCCCGAGTGCGTACTGCTCTGCGGTCTGCGCAGGGTCGAGGTCGGCGGCCATGTCGCCTCTGGAGGGCGAACGGCGCTTCACCTCGGCGACGATCGCAGGTTCGCCCATCGGAGCGCCCCGTAGGGCGAGGTCGAACCCACGGGCCGGTGGGGCGCTGCGGGCCTGGGCGATGAGGCCGTCGAGGCTCCGAACATCCGATGACGCCGATTCCCGGTGGTCCGAGAGGATCCGGTCCAGATAGGTCGCCACCGCACGAGGCTACTAACGACCCCGGACCTCACAGGATCATCATCCGGTCATCATGGTCGGAGCCGAGACTGGGGCTGAACCCGACGGCCGGCGTGCGACGATGGAGACGATGCAGGAACTCGACGGTGGAACCCCCGCAGTGGTCCTGGTGGTGGAGGACGATCCCAATATCGCCGACCTCCTGGACATGTACCTACGCCAGGCTGGCCACCGGCCCTACCTGGCGTCGGATGGCAACCGCGGCCTGGAGGTCTTCGCCGAGCGGGCGCCCGATCTCGTGATCCTGGACATCGGCCTGCCCGGTCACGTCGACGGCCTGGAGGTCTGCCGACGCCTGCGATCCGGCTCCGACGTTCCCATCATCATGCTCACAGCGCGCGACGACGAGGTCGACAGGATCGTCGGCTTCGAACTCGGCGTGGACGACTACGTGACGAAACCCTTCAGCCCCCGTGAGCTGATGGGCAGGGTCAGGGCGGTCCTGCGTCGCTCCGGCAACACTCCGACCGACCCCGGTCGGGTGGTCGCATTCGGCGGAATCAGGATCGACGGCACACGCCGGGAGGTCACCCTGCACGGTGAGGTGGTTGCCATAGCGGCGAGAGAGTTCGCCCTCATCTGGTTCCTGGTGGACCACGTCGGTCAGGCACTCACCCGCAGGCAGATCCTGGACGGGGCATGGGGAGATGGTTGGATCGGGGACGAACGCACCGTCGACGTCCACGTGCGCCAACTGCGACGCAAGCTGGGCGAGGATCTGCCGCTGGAGACCGTCCGCGGCGTCGGCTACAGGCTGGGCTGAGCGAAGTGCGTCGCCGACTCCTGATTGCCTTCATCGGTCTGGTGATCTGCAGCCTTGCCATTGCCTGGACCGGTATCCGCCTCATGTCGGGAATCCAGGCCGATGACCTGGCTCGACGCCAGATCGCCGGTCAGGCCACGGCCGTGGCAGCCGCCTTCAACGAAGGATTCTCCGCAGTCGGCCAACAGGCGGATCGCCCTGACAGGTTGGATCGGATTCGACGCTCCCTGGGACTTCGCCGGATCGGGATTGTGCTGGTTCCAGCGGACAGCGCCAGTCCGGTCAGGATCCTGGCTCCTGTCCCATCTGCTATTGATCTGAACGCCCTCCGCAGTCCCGCCCTGGCCTCCGGCACCACCCTCAGCGGTGTGGACGAAGGCAGCGCCTGGGCAATAGCGGCCGTAAACCCCGGCCGGGACGCCCCTCTGCTCGTCGTGCTCGTGAGTCGCCAGGTCACCGATCCGCTCGGACCGGCTGTGGACTGGTTGCTGGCCGCCGGTCTGGTGGCTATTGCCGTAGCCGTGCTTGCCGCCCTACGACTCTCGACGGTCCTTTCACGCCCTGTCGTGGAGGCCACCGACGCCGCCCTCAGGATCGCCGGAGGCGACCTGGACACCCGGCTGCCCGACCCCCCGGCCACAAGCACCGACGAGACCGCCGACCTGGCACGGGCACTCAACTCGATGGTCGAGGGACTCGACAGGTCCCGGGGTCTGGAAAGGCAATTCCTGCTATCGGTGTCGCACGATCTCCGGACACCCCTCACATCGATCCGCGGGTATGCCGAGGCCATGGCCGACGGAGCCATGGAGGATCCAAGGCGGGCCGGAGCAATCATCCTCTCCGAGTCGAAACGCCTGGACCGACTGGTGAGCGACCTCCTGAACCTGGCCCACCTGGATGCGCGGCGCTTCACGCTGGACCTGGCCCCTTCGGACATCGGTGTCCTCACGACCGACGTGGTGGATGGCTTCACCCCGGCGGCCCGGGAGTCCGGCGTCTCCCTCGGCTCATCGACTCCCGAACTGCAGGTGACCGCCATTGTCGACGTCGACCGTTGGGCGCAGGTGGTCGCCAACCTCGTCGAGAACGGGCTGCGTTACGCCAACTCCAGGCTGGACGTGGACCTGACCGGCACTGCCACCGGCATCGAACTCCGTGTACATGACGATGGACCCGGCATTTCCGCCGATGACCTGCCACACGTCTTCGAACGGCTCTACGCCTCCAAGCGGCGGCCCGACGTCAGGGAGTCGGGCTCGGGCCTGGGTCTCGCCATAGTCCGCGAGCTGGTGCAGGCAATGGGTGGCTCGGTGTGGGCCGAGTCCCAACCCGGCGGCGGGGCGAGCATCGTCGTCGAGCTGCCCGGTGTGGAGACCTCAGACGCCGAGGAGTGAGACTGGTGTGGCGCCCGCCATGGCCTCGGCCGGGGTGGCCACTGCCCTGCGAACCGACACGAGGGCGACGAAGCCGTCACCCAGCGTTGCCACGCTCGTGAGGTGGCCGGCCGGATCGGAGTCGACCGTGACATCCGATCCCACCGCTGGAGCCGGCCCACTACCCACTGCACGCACTATCCGGGTCGGAGTACCCGCTGACCGGCTGTTCACGCGGGCCACGAGTTCCTGCCCCGTGTAGCAGCCCTTGGTGAAGCTGGCCGACCTCTCGACCACCCCGGTGGAACCGGGGATGGTGGTCGAATCCATTTCAGAACCCATTGCCGGGATTCCTGCGGCGATACGTCTGGCCTCCCAGTCCCGGGACGAACCCTCAGCCAACCCTGCGGGCAGCTCCACGGAGGGCCCCAGTAGGTCAACGGCGACGAGGCCGGGCCATTCCACCGCCAGGGCGAGCCCTCCGACCGGCGGGCTGAATGCGGAAGCCTCCGCATCGATGACCGTCAAGAGGTCCCATTGGACCTCTTGGACCGTGCAGTCGGTCCTGAGCAGGAACCGGGTCAGGCGCGCCACCACCTGGGGGCCGAAGCCCTCCTCGACGTCCAGGAGAAAGTGGTCATCAGCAAGGCGGGACACCCTCATCCACGCGTCCACCTTGCCGGCGGGCTGCAGCAGGAAGGTCTCTGCCGAACCGCCCACCTCGAGGGCCTCCACGTCCTGGCTGAGCTGGCCCTGCAGGTAGGTCCGTGCATCCGGACCGACCACGGCAACCACATCGCGTGGCCGCCTCACCGCCAGGCTGGTATCAGTCACGGGAATCTCCTTCCGCCGCGGCTGCTCGCCGGGCCTCCGTCATACGCCTGGCAGCCGGAATCGCCGACAGCAGGGCCCTGGCCTTGTTCTCACATTCGAGGTGTTCGAGTTCAGGAACGCTGTCGGCCACGATGCCCGCTCCGGCCTGGACGGATGCCACCCCGTCGGAGACCAGCATCGTGCGGATGGCGATCGCAGTGTCGATGTTGCCGGAGAAGTCGAAGTAGCCGACCACGCCGGCGTACGGACCCCTCTTCACCGGTTCGAGGGCGTCGATTATCTCCATGGCCCTGACCTTCGGAGCGCCGGAGACCGTCCCGGCAGGCAGGGTCGCACGCAACACATCGATCGGGGTGCGGCCGGCAGCCAGATCACCGGCGACCTGGCTGGTCAGGTGCATGACATGGCTGTAGCGCTCCAACGTCATCATCTCCTCGACCACCTCGGTTCCGAACTCCACGACGCGCCCGACGTCGTTACGGGCCAGGTCCACGAGCATCACGTGCTCAGCGAGCTCCTTGGGGTCCTCGACCAGCTCCGCCGCCATCCTGCGGTCATCGGCCTCGGTCCTACCGCGCCGTCGCGTTCCGGCTATGGGTCGTGAAACCACACGCCCATCCAGGAGGCGCACCATGGGTTCGGGTGATGCGCCCACCACCGACAGGTCGGCGTAGCGGAGGAAGTACATGTACGGGCTGGGATTCAGCTGCCGGAGTACCCGGTATACGTCGAACGGCTCGGCATCGAGCTCCACGTCGAAGCGCTGCGAGAGGACCACCTGGAATACGTCACCGGCGAAGATGTGTTCCCGGGCGGCCTCCACGGCGAGGCCATAGAGCTCCGGCCCCATGCTGGAGGTGACCTCGGGAGGTTCGTCGTCAATCGACGGCGGTTCCATGAGGGGCTCGTCCAGGGGACGGGCGCCATCGGTAGCCAGGTCCTGGAGTCTCGAGACCGCCTGGTCGTAGGCGGAGTCCAGCGCTGCATCATCGGCTCCGGGGGGCACCACCACGTTCACGATCAGGATCGCCCGCTGGCGCCAGTGGTCGATCGCCACCAGCTCACCGATGATCGACATGATCCCGTCGGGGAAGCCCTTGTCGTCGGGAGGGGTGTCGGGAAGGTCCTCGACCTCGCGCACCACGTCATAGCCCAGGTAGCCCATCAGGCCACCGTGCAGCGGCGGCATCCCCTCGATGGGGGGCGACCTGAAGTGGGCCAGCAGGTCCTCAAGGGCCGCCAGCATGCCTTCGCCGGTGCGGATGCCTTCAGGCAGGTCACCGTCGACCAGAAGTTCACCGCCGATCGAGGTGAGGGTGGCGCTGGGGTGGCGACCTATGAAGGACCAGCGTCCCCACGTCTCGGCCCTGTCGACGCTCTCGAGCAGGAAACCCTCGCCGTCACCGACGCAGCGGGCGAAGAGGGATACGGGGGTGGTCAGGTCGGCTAGGAGTTCCCTCCACACGGGGACCACGGCATGGCCGCGGGCCAGCTCGCGGAACTCCCCGCGGTCGGGCGAAACCACGTGATCAGTCGGCGTCGGGGCCGAAAGAGCGGAAGAAGCAGCTGTACTCACCGGTGTGGCAGGCCCCACGACCTTCCTGCTCGACGACGAACAGGAGGGTGTCGCCGTCGCAGTCGTAGTAGGCCTCACGGACGTACTGGCGGTCTCCGGACGTCTCGCCCTTGCACCAGTACTCCTGGCGGCTACGACTCCAGAACCACGTTCGACCTGTTGCCATCGTCTCGCGCAGGGAGTCGGCATTCATCCAGGCCATCATCAGGATCCGACCCGTGTGCTCCTCCTGGACGATTGCCGGCACAAGGCCGGCTTCGTTGAAGAGGACCCGCCCGAGCTGCTCGTCGGTGACCGGGATCGGGGTGGATACGGGTACGTCAACTCCGGGCATGGACCCAGCCTAGGGTCGGCCGCGGACCCGCCGACGGTGGTTTGAACACCCCCACGGCACCCCTCAGAGGTAGAGGCCGGTGCCGCCCTCTTCCAGGCGCTGGGCGGCCACAGCGTGGACGTCCCGTTCCCGGAGAATTATGTAGTCGTGGCCACGAACCTCGACCTCGTACCTGTCCTCTGGATTGAACAGGACCTGGTCGCCGACCTCCATCGATCGCACGTTGGGGCCCGCCGCCACCACCTTGGCCCATGAGAGGCGCTTTCCGACCTGGGCTGTGGCGGGGATGAGGATGCCACCGGTGGTGCGCCGCTCCCCGTCCTCGGTGTCGATGCTCACCAGGATCCGGTCGTTGAGCATCTGGATGGGAAGGCCCTCATGGTCCGACGGACCGGGCATCACCTTCACGTCGCCGGCAGCCCCGGTCGTCTTCCCACCCACGAACGAAACGGTATCGGCGGTCATGCGCCGGGGGGGCGTACCGCCACGCCGGCCGCTGCGAGGTGGCGCTTGGCGTCGGCGACGGTGTGCTCGCCGAAGTGGAAGATGGATGCTGCCAGGACGGCATCAGCTCCTCCGTCGGTCGCACCCTCCACGAGATGGTCGAGGCCACCCACCCCACCGCTGGCTATGAGCGGCACGGTGGCCACTGCCCCCACCGCCTTCAGCATCTCTATGTCAAAGCCGTCACGGGTCCCGTCGCGATCCATTGAGGTGAGCAGGATCTCTCCCGCGCCGTGTGCCACGACCTCGGCCACCCACGCCACGGCGTCGAGGCCGGTAGGTGTACGCCCGCCCCGGGTGAACACCTCGAAGCCGCTCTCCACCCCGGCGCTACGACGGGCATCGACCGCCACGACGACGCACTGGCTGCCGAACTCCGTGGCCAACCGGGTCACGAGCCCGGAATCGTCAACGGCCGCCGTGTTCACCGACACCTTGTCGGCCCCCGCCCTGAGGATTCCCCGGGCATCGGCGACAGAACGGATCCCGCCTCCGACCGTGAACGGGATGAACACCTCCTCAGCGGCCCGACGGACCATTTCGATGGTGGTGTCCCTGGAGTCCACGGAGGCTGTGATGTCCAGGAACACCAGCTCGTCGGCGCCCTCATGGTCGTAGCGGGCAGCGAGCTCAACGGGGTCGCCGGCATCTCGCAGACCGACGAAGTTGACCCCCTTCACGACCCGTCCGGCGTCCACGTCCAGGCAGGGGATCACCCTCACGGTGCGCATCAGCCGCCGCCCATGGCTTCGACGGCCGCGGCCAGGTCGACCGTTCCTTCGTACAGGGCCCGCCCGATGATGATTCCCGCCAGGCGACGGCAGTCCACCTCGAGATCGGCCAGGTCAGTGATGTCCGAGGGACGCCCCACGCCGCCCGATGCCACCACGTCGATACCGGTCGCTGCCAGGGCACCGCCAAGGCCCTCGAGGTCAGGCCCCTCGAGGGTGCCGTCGCGTTCTATGCGGGTGATCACGAAGGCATCGGTGCCGAGGGTCGAGAACCGTTCGAGAGCGTCGCCGAGGCCCAGGCCGCTACCGGCGGTCCAGCCGCGTACCGCCACCTCGTCACCACGAAGGTCGAGGCCGACGGCGACGCGACCAATGGCCGCCACCGAAGCCACGAGGTCCGGCGACTCGACCGCTGCGGTACCCATGACGACACGCTCTACGCCGGCATCGAACAGGGCGCGGGCATCGTCGACGGTGCGTACGCCGCCGCCGGTCTGGACCGGAATGTCCAGGGCCGCCGCCACCGCTGCGACCACCGACCTGTTCACCGGCTCACCTGTACGGGCTGCGTCAAGGTCCACGATGTGCAGCCAGGCGGCGCCTGCCTCCTGGAAGGCGAGGGCCTGGGTCACCGGGTCGTCGCCGTAGACGGTCTCGCGCCCGTAGTCACCCTGCATGAGCCTCACGCATAGCCCACCCCTGAGGTCGATCGCCGGGAACAGTGGCGTCGGGACGCTCATGCGGCCACCGATGCGAGGCCGGCCACGAAGTTCGACAGGATCCGGAGCCCTGTGTCGCCGGACTTCTCGGGGTGGAACTGGCAGGCCCAGAGGTTGCCCCTGGCAATGGCTGCGCAGACCTCGCCGCCGTATTGACACGTCGCCACGGTGTCGGGCCCGACCGGCGGGGCGTAGCTGTGGACGAAGTACGTCCACGGCTCGTCTCCCAGGCCCTCGAACATCGGGTGGCCCGCTCTGGGTTCCAGGCGATTCCACTGCATCTGGGGGATCTTCACGTCGCCTGTGAGCAGCTCGACACGTCCGTCCATGACGCCCAGGCCCTGGACCTCCGGACACTCATCGCTCCCCCCGTAGAGGAGTTGGAGACCAACGCAGATCCCCAGGAACGGTCGACCTCCATCTGCGGCCTGCAGCGCCGCATCGGTTGCCACACCGGCCAGGCCCGAGGAGGCCAGCGCCTCCACGCAGCGCCCGAAGGCCCCGACGCCTGGCAGCACCACCCCGTCGGCGCTGGCAACCAGCCCGGGATCGGCGGTCAGGCGGGCATCGGCGCCGACGCGTTCGAGGGCCTTCTGAGCGGAGCGGAGGTTCCCGATGCCGTAGTCGAGGACGGCAACCAGGGGTCCGGTCACAGGCTTCCCTTGGTGGATGGCACGCCGACGCCCTCCACCCGCACGGCATCGCGAAGCGCCCGGGCAACCCCCTTGAAGGAGGCCTCCAGAATGTGGTGGGTGTTCTTGCCGCGTACAAGCGTCAGGTGCAGCGTGATGCGGGCCGCAACGGTGAAGGCCCGCCAGAACTCCTCCAGCAGTTGGGGATCGAAGGGCGGGTCGCCGAGGATCTTCTCGCCGGGGAACTCGACATCGTGGTGAAGGTACGGGCGTCCGGACAGGTCCAGAGCGACATCCACCAGGGCCTCGTCCAATGGCACGCGGATCGAAGCGAAGCGACGTACGCCGGCCTTGTCCCCGAGGGCCTCTGCGAATGCCTCACCGAGCGCTATGCCGACGTCCTCGACCGTGTGGTGGGCGTCTATCTGGAGGTCGCCATTGCAACGCACCTCCAGGCCGAACCCACCGTGACGCCCCAACTGGTCGAGCATGTGGTCGAAGAAGGGGATGCCGGTATCAGCCGACACCGCTCCCCCGTCGAGCTGGATCGACACGGCAATTGAAGTCTCTGCTGTCGTCCGTTGCCTGCTGGCTGTTCGATTGCTCATCTCAGTACCTCCCGTAGGGCATCCAGGAACATGTCGTTCTCAACTCTGCTTCCGATGGTGACGCGCAGGCACTCCTCGAGGCCCGGCATCGTGGTGAAGTCCCGCACGAGTACGGAGCGCTCCACGAGGTCCTGCCAGACCTCGCGTCCGGGCCTGGAGTCGGGACGCAGGAGGATGAAGTTCGCTGCTGACGGCCAGGTGGTCACCGCCAGCCCGTCCAATGCCGTCGCCATGCGCTCACGCTCGGCGACGAGGCGCTCGACGCGCTCGCGCATCGCGTCGACGTACCCGAGTGCGAGCACCCCGACCTCGAGCTTGAGGGCATCGAGGTGGTACGGCAGGGCCACCTTCTCGAGTTCGGCCACGCACCAGGTCGGGGCGATCAGGTAGCCCAGACGGGCACCGGCCATTGCCCACGTCTTGGAGAAGGTCCGGCTCACGACCACGCAGCGGTCCTCGGAGACAAGGCCAGCGGCACTCTCCGAGGCGAACTCCCCGTAGGCCTCGTCCAACACCAGGAGCCCGCCGTAGGAACCGACGGCCTTCTCCAGGTCGGCCACCAGGCCATTGGCTGCCGGGGTTCCCGTGGGGTTGTTGGGCGAACACAGGATGACAACGTCCGGTCGTTCGTCGAGCACGAGTTGGCGGGCGCTGCTCGAATCGAGGCTGAAGTCCGTCGCCCTACGGCCCTGCACGAGGCGGGTTCCGGTGGTTCGGGCGATCTGGGAGTACATGGCGTAGGTGGGCTCGAATACGGCTACGGACCGACCTGCGCCGCCGTACGCCAGGAGCAGACTCTGGAGAACCTCGTTGGACCCGTTGGCGGCAAAGACCTGTTCGGGGGTTACGTCGTAGCGCTGGGCCAGCGCTGAGCGGAGATGCCTCGCCGAACGGTCCGGGTAGCGGTTCCAGTCGACGGTGAGGGCGGCCCGGGCCACCGCCTCCACGAATCCCGGTGGAGGCGGGAATGGCGACTCGTTGGTGTTCAACCGGATGTCGACGTCCAGTTGCGGCGAGTGGTATCCGGATTCCGAGGAAATCTGGATTCGTGCTGTCGGGCGTTCAGCCATTGTCGGGCCCGTCGGCTTTGGCCACGCGCAGGCGTACCGACTCTGCGTGAGCGTCGAGTCCCTCGGCTCCGGCCAGGGCGACAACGTGGGGTGCCAGCCTCAGCAGGGCCGAGCGGTCGGCGGTGATCAGGTGGATGTCGCGGGTGAAGTCAGCCACGGTGAGCGCCCCAGCGAAGCGTGCGGTGCCGGCGGTCGGAAGGACGTGGCTGGGGCCCGCCACGTAGTCGCCGAGTGAAGCGGGCGACCACTGGCCACAGAAGACGGCGCCGGCGTTACGGACCCTCTCGGAGAGGTCACCGGCGCCGGCCACCATCAACTGGAGGTGCTCGGGAGCTATGGCATCTGCGACGGCGAGTGCCTCATCGGGGCCATCCACAAGGACGCTCCACCCGGCACTGTCAAGGGTCGCTTTGATGTCGTCGCGGCGTGGTGCCGCCTCGACGATCCGGTCGATCTCAGCCTCGACGGCCTCGGCCACCGCTTCGTCCCAGGTAATGAGCCACGCCAGGCCACCGGGGCCGTGCTCGGCCTGGACGACCACGTCGATGGCAGCGAACTCCGGCGGGACGGTCGAATCAGCCACAACCACGACCTCGGAGGGCCCGGCGAACGCCGAAGGCACACCGACGTGTCCGGCAACCTCACGCTTGGCAAGGGCCACGTAGACATTTCCGGGACCGGCAATCACGTCCACGGCCGGGATGCTGGCGGTGCCGTAGGCCATTGCCGCCACCGCCTGGGCGCCGCCGACGGCATAGACGGCATCGACGCCAGCCACGGCAGCAGCCGCGAGGGTTACGTCAGCCACCCGACCGTTGGGGCCCGGGGGCACGCAGAGGATGACCTCCTCCACACCGGCGACACGGGCCGGCACAGCGGTCATCAGGACGGTGGAGGGGTAGGCGGCCCGGCCGCCGGGCGCGTAGCAACCGGCACGCTGGACCGGCCGGCTGATCGAACGTACGCACAGTCCGTCCTCGTCGCTCCGCTGCTCCGCACGCCGCTGGCCCTCGTGGTGGCGACGGATCGCCGCGGCTGCGACCTCGAGGGCAACAAGCACGACCGGGTCGATCCTGTCGGGTGCAGAGGCGATGTCCGCCGGGTCCACGACGACACTCTCCAGGTCGACGCCGTCGTACCGGGCCGTGAGCTCCCTGAGGGCCATATCGCCACGGTCCCTTACGTCGGCGACGATCGCCCTCACGGCGTCGAGTGGTCCGTCATCGGCGGTCGACGGCCTCGGCAGGACCACTGCCAGGTCTCCGAGGGGGCCGCGGAGATCCAGGCGCCGGAGCATCCCGCCACGCTACCGGCCGACGGCTTGGGCATCGGGGGCCATTTCCCATGTCGTTGGACCGGATACGCCAACCAATGCAGACTCCCACCATGGACACCGCTGGATCCGCCGAACTCTCCTCGGTCGCAACACAGTTGGACGACCTCGTCCGACGAGTGGCGGCCCTCACCGAGGAGGACGACCCAGCCGGGACCGTGGACCGTCCGGCACTGGTAGAGGTGGAACGACACCTCCGCGGCGCCATCCGGGAACTGCAGCGCTTTCGCCGCCACCCCGGCCGATAGCGGTGACGTCGCTGCCATGGGCGCCCGGAAGCGTCCACGAGGGCCCAAAACGTCGTTAGACGCCCATCAGGGCGCCTAACGGGCGAGGAGGGTTAGCGGGAACCCGATCCTCGCAGCCGGGCGGCGGGGCCCGGCAAAGGGAATTATTACACCATCAGGGGTGCTTGGACCAGACCCAATTCCGAGATTCCCGGCGCTGCTCGTATCGGGCGGATCCTCAGACCTCGGACGCCGGACAGAAGTCGTTCAACACGCATTCACCACAGCGCGGCCTGCGGCTCGGACAGACACGCCGTCCATGCAGGATCAGGTACATGCTGAACACTCCCCGCTCGGCCATGGGAACCATCGGGTTCAGCTCGAACTCGACCTTCACCGGGTCGGTCTCCGTGGTCATTCCCAGGCGGCGCGACAGCCTCCCCACGTGGGTGTCCACAGGTAGTCCCGGCAGACCCAGAGCCACGCTCCGTACGACATTGGCGGTCTTGCGTCCGACACCCGGCAGGGAGGTCAGGTCAGCCATGCTCCCCGGCACCTCGCTGTCAAACACCTCGACGAGGCGCTGGGCCATACCCAGCAGGCTCTTCGCCTTGTTCGAGTAGAACCCGCTGGACCGGATGATCTCCTCCAACTCGTGGGGAACTGCACCAGCCAGGTCCTCCGGTCGCGGGTAGGCGGCGAACAGTGCCGGGGTGATCATGTTCACCCGCTTGTCGGTGCACTGCGCCGACAGGATGGTGGCCGCCAGAAGCTGGAAAGGACTGTCGTGGTCGAGCTCGCACTCGGCACCCGGATATTCCTCGGCGAGACGGCGGTGCGTTTCGGCCGCCCGACCCCTGGCTGATCGCGGTCGTCCCATGGCCGCGACGGTAGCCTCACTGCCCATGGACCGGTTCACCGTCACGGATGGAACCGACACCGCCACCCTGACCGGCGATCCGGAACACCCGGACGTCGAGCTGCGCCGGTGGTCGGTCGAACTCGATATCGCCGCCGACGGCACCGACACGGGAAGTAGCGACGAGCGGACCTGTCGGATGCTCGAGGCCGCAACCCAGGCCGTCTCGATGCAGGGAGGCGGACGCCTCGAATACTGGCTCCAGGCGGTTGGACCCCAGAGCGACAAGGTGCCCACGACGGCAGGCTTCACGCGCTTCCGCGACCTGCTGCGCCTCCGGCGCCAGTTGCCGGCGTTGCCGACAGACCTGGCAACCCGTCCGTTCACCGCCGAGGACGCCACAGCCTTCCTGGGCGTGAACAACGCCGCCTTCGAATGGCACCCTGAGCAGGGCGACATGACGATCAAGGACCTCGAGTCCCGCCAGTCGGAAGGGTGGTACGACCCGGAGGGATTCCTTCTCCACGAGGTTGACGGAGAGGTCGTGGGCTTCTGCTGGACGAAGGTGCACGACGCGCAGTCGCCTGCACTGGGCGAGATCTACGCCATCGCCGTCCATCCGGACCACCACGGCAAAGGCCTCGGCAGGACGCTCACGCTGGCCGGCCTCGCCCACCTCGCAGGCCGGGGGCTCCGCCACGCCATCCTCTACGTCGAGTCCGACAACCGACCGGCCCGTCGCATGTACGAGGCCCTCGGGTTCGACCGGGAGTTCACCAACAGCGCCTACCAGCGAATAGTCAGGTGAACGACCCGACCGGCCACGCACCGGGAGGGGGTCGCCCGACCACCCGGTACGACCTGGACCGCCAGGAACTGGCCGAGCTGCTCGAGGGCCAGCCCGGTTACCGGCTGGACCAGGTCTGGCAGGGGCTCTACACGGACCTCGTCGACCCGGACCAGATAACGACACTTCCCGCCGGACTGCGCCGGGAGCTGGCCGAGGTGCTGCCTGCCGGACTCTCCATGGACACGCGATCCGTGGGCGACGACGGCCAGACCATCAAGTGGCTCTGGAAGCTGGCCGGTGGCGCCCTCATCGAGACGGTCCTGATGCACTACGAGGACCGCTCCACGGTCTGTGTAAGCACGCAGGTCGGATGCGCCATGGCCTGCGGGTTCTGTGCAACCGGCCAGATGGGCTTCGATCGTCATCTCTCCACCGGCGAGATCGTCGAGCAGGTCGTCCGGGCGCAGCTCGATGCCGGTGACCAGCGGGTATCGAACGTCGTATTCATGGGTATGGGCGAGCCCCTGGCCAACTACGACAGGACCTGGGCTGCTGTCGAGAGGATCCACGGCGATCTGGGGCTGTCGGCACGCCACCTGACAATCTCGACCGTCGGCCTTGTCCCCGGTATCCGGCGCCTGGCCGGCGAATCCCTCCCGGTGAACCTGGCCGTGTCTCTCCACGCCGCCAACGACGAACTCCGCGACGAGCTGGTTCCGATCAACCGCCGCTGGCCACTGGCCGAACTGGCCGAGGCATGCAGTGAACACATCTCGAAGACGGGACGTCGCCTCTCGTTCGAGTGGGCACTCATCCATGACACCAACGACCGCCCGATCGACGCTGAGCAACTGGCGGCATACGCCCGGCCGCTGGGCGCCCACATCAACCTCATACCCCTGAACCCCACCCCGGGTTGGCCCACCCGCGGGTCCTCACCCGACAGGGTCAGGGACTTCGCAGACGAGCTCCGCTACCTGGGCGCCAACGTGACGGTCCGGCGCACCCGCGGCACCGAGATCGACGCGGCCTGCGGGCAGCTCCGTGCTGACCGGGTCGCTTCTCCGGTGGCCTCTCCCGTGCGCCGGAAGACACCTGCCTGACCTCTGGTTACGTCGAACCGCGATCGGCCCGCACGCTGACAGACTGTCGGCCGTGGAACCCAGACGCTGGCTGAACCGCAGCCATCCCCAGACCCTCCTGAGCGGCACGATGCTGCTGTACATAGAGGGGCTCTTCAGCCTGGTGCGCGGCGAGATTCCCCTACTCATCGGCGTCGCCATGTTCCCCGCAGCCTGGGGTATCGCCAACGACCGTCGCTGGGGGTGGCGTCTCGGCATCGGCGCAGCCGCCGTGAACGTGATCATGCCGATCCAGTGGTACGGGCTGGGAAGCCCGATGACGCTCGCCTTCGCCCTGCTGTTCCCCATCGTGCTCCTGGTGCTCCTGGTCCACCCGGTCAGCCGGGAATACCAGCGCATCTGGTTCAAGTGAGCCGGCGGTGCCCGTGAGCGCCTCCGACCGCAGCATTCCCGACCCGAACCAGCCCCTTCCAGAGGGTGCCGCCAAGGCCAGCGCCGTGCGATCCATGTTTGATGCGATTGCCCCCCGCTACGACCTCGTGAACCGGATCATGACGTTCCGCCTGGACGTGGCCTGGCGGCGACGGACGGTCCGCCGACTGGACCTGCCCAGCGGCTCTGTGGTGCTGGACCTGGCCTGCGGAACCGGCGACCTCTGCCGTGACCTGCACCGGGCCGCCATGACGCCGGTGGGCATGGACCTCTCGTGGGGGATGCTGGTCGCCGCCCGGACCGAGGCTCCGCTCGTGCACGCCGACGCCCTCCGCCTGCCGGTGGCCACCGGTTCCGCAGATGGAGTCACCTGCGGCTTCGCCCTACGGAACCTGACCGGTCTGGAACCCTTCTTCGCCGAGTTGGCCCGGGCGCTGCGCCCCGGTGGCCGGATCGCCATCCTGGAGGTCGACCGCCCACGCAACCGACTCCTCCGCATCGGGCACGGCGCCTACTTCGGTCGTGTGGTTCCGTTCATCGGCGGCCTGCTGTCCAACAGGGACGCCTACCGCTACCTGCCCCGTTCCGTCGCATACCTGCCGCCGGAGGATGACCTCCTGGCGATCATCAGAGCGGCGGGCTTCGTGGACGTGGCCAAGGAGAGATGCAGCGGGGGAATCGCGCAGCTGCTCACCGCCACCCGGGTCTGAACGGGTCCCATCGGGAGCCGACGTGCCACCGGTTCCTCAGGCTGACAGCGCCAGCCCGAGCGCCAGCAGTGCGCCAGCCGCCAACTGCGTCCTGCCGGTACGGCCCAGCACGTCCACCAGGTCACGCCCCTCGGCTCCGCCCAGCACGATCCTGACCGCCGGCCCGGCCAGAATCCCGGCACCTAGGACCAGGGCGGCCCAACGGCGTTCCAGGGCACACAGGGATCCCACGATCAGGGCACCGTCGAGGAGGGCGACGTAGAGCAGGCGCGTCCGGCGGTCACCGAGACGCACGGCCAGGGTGCGCTTGCCGACCGCTGCGTCGCCGGGGCGGTCCCGCAGATTGTTCACCACGAGGAGGGCGCAGGCGAGGAATCCGACGGCCGTGGCAGCCAGCCAGGCAATGGCCGGGATCTGGCGCTGGTGGACATAGACGCTTCCCACCGTGGCCACCAGACCGAAGAAGACGAAGACGAAGGGCTCCCCGAGGCCCAGATAGCCGTAGGGGCGCGGCCCGCCGGTGTAGAACCAGCCGGCGGCTATCGAGGCCACCCCCACCAGGAGCAGCCACGGCGTGACGGCTGCCGCCAGCGAGAGCCCGGCCATGGCTGCCACGCCGAAGGCGCCGAGCATCGCCAGGCGGACCTCCTGCGCTGTGGCCAGGCCGGAACCCACAAGGCGTTGCGGCCCCACACGTTCGGGGCCATCGGTTCCCCGCACCCCGTCGGAGAGGTCGTTGGCATAGTTGACCGCCACCTGGAGTGCGAGAGCCACCACGAGTGCAGCCAGGGCTCGCCACCAGATGATGCCGGAGCCGGCCGCCAAGGAGGTGCCCACCAGCACCGGGACGACGGCTGCCGGCAGCGTCCGGGGCCGGGCACCGAGGATCCAGCGTCGCATCCCATCAGTCTGCCAGCGCGCCCACCGGGCTACCGGTATCCGCGACCGTCACCCCGTGGGCTACTCACCGGGCCGTCACTAGGGTCCGGGCGGTGAACCTCCTAGGCAACGAGACCAGCCCGTACCTGCGCCAGCATGCCGACAACCCGGTCCACTGGTACCCGTGGGGGCCAGCAGCGACGGCCGCCGCTGTCGAACGCGACGTTCCCATCCTGCTGTCTGTCGGCTACTCGGCGTGCCACTGGTGCCACGTCATGGCCCACGAATCGTTCGAGGACCCGGCCATCGCGGCGATCATGAACGAGGGCTTCGTGAACGTGAAGGTGGATCGCGAGGAACGGCCCGACGTGGACTCCATCTACATGGATGCCGTCACGGCCCTGACCGGTCGGGGCGGCTGGCCCATGACCGTGTTCTGCCACCCCGACGGCCGTCCCTTCCACGGAGGTACCTACTGGCCGGACACTCCCCGGGGTTCCATGCCGTCATTTCCGCAGGTCCTGGCCGCCGTGTCGGAGGCCTGGACGACCCGGCGCGACGACCTCGACGGTCTGGGTGACCGGTTGACGGCCTCCATGGCCCGCCACGGCGACCTCTCCCCCGGCGAGGACCTGCCACCGCCGGACACACTGGCCAGGGCGGTGGATCAACTGGGCGGGCAGCACGATGACGAGTGGGGCGGGTTCGGGAGCGCGCCCAAGTTCCCCCAGGCCATGAGCCTCGAGGCCCTCCTGGCGCACCTGGCCTCCGGTAACGGCGACGACGCTTCGCGAGCCCGGGCCGTCGAGGTGGTCACCACCTCGCTCGACGCCATGGCGTCGGGGGGCATGTACGACCACCTCGGCGGTGGCTTCGCGCGCTACTCGGTGGACGCCCGCTGGATGGTCCCCCACTTCGAGAAGATGCTCTACGACAACGCCCTCCTGGCCCGGGTCTACCTGCACGGGTGGCGGGTGCTCGGGCACGAACGGTGGCGCCAGGTCGCCACGGAGACCATCGAGTACGTGCTGCGGGACCTCCGCCACCCCGATGGCGGGTTCTTCTCGGCGGAGGACGCCGACTCCGAAGGGGTGGAGGGCACGTTCTACGTGTGGTCCCTTGGCGAGCTGCGATCCGTGTGCGGTGACGACGCCGACGTGGCCGAAGACTGGTACGGGGTTACCGAGGGCGGAAACTTCGAGGGAGCCAACATCGTCCACCGGCCGGTCCGTGGCGACCTGGAGCGCCCGGCGGCCGTTGAACGCTCCCGTCAGGCACTCTTTGCCAGACGCGAGACCCGCGTCCGTCCCGGCCTGGACGACAAGGTCCTGACCGAGTGGAACGGCCTGATGCTTGCCACCCTGGCCGATGCGGCCATGGCAACGGGTCGCCAGGACTGGATGGAGGCGGCCCGGGCCAACGCCGACTTCCTCTGCTCGACGCTGCGACGCCCCGACGGTCGGTGGTTGCGCTCCTGGCAGGCCGACGGAGGATCCCGGACGCTCGGCTACGCCGCCGACCACGCTGCAATGGTGGACGGTTTGACCCGGCTGGGTGAGGCCACCGGCGAGGCCCGCTGGACCGAAGCGGCCATCTCGACCGCCGACGTCCTGCTGGAGCTCTTCAGCGACGCCGCCAACGGTGGATTCCACACGACCGGAAGCGACGCCGAGGCCCTCGTGAAGCGCCCCAAGGACCTGATGGACAACGCCCAGCCATCGGCCAACAGCCTTGCCGCCGTGGCCCTGCTGCGCCTCGGAGCCCTCGTCGGCGACAACCGTTACACCGAGGCGGCGGCGGGCGTGCTGAGGCTCCTGGGTGACAGCGTCGCAGAGCATCCCACCGCCTTCGGCCACCTCCTGGGGGCTGTGGACCTGTTCCACTCGGGCATCACCGAGGTGGTGGTCACAGGCGAGCGACCGGACCTCGTGGCAGCCACCGCCGCCTCCTGGCGCCCGACCGTGGTCCTCTCCTGGGGCGAACCCATCCCGGGCCCCCTCTGGGAGGGTCGCGAAGGCGACCGCGCATGGGTGTGCCGGAACCACGCATGCCGGGCCCCGGTGGACACGACGGACGATCTCCTGGCAGAACTGGACTGAGGTCCAGGCGCGTTGCCGGCAGGCATCGCCGGCGGCGGCTGGATACGCGACCCACAGCTACCTGCGAGGCCTGGTGGTGGGTGCAGGTGGCACTCGGCGTCCTCGGCACCGTCCTCCACCTGGTCATCGACGACTCAGCCGCCCCGCCTATTTCGGTCCCACGGTGAAAGGCATGAACTCGGTATTCGGAGCCGGGCTCTACAACTCCTGGTTCTGGGTGGACCACACCGCCGGGGTCGGAGGCATGTTCGCCACGCAGGTGCTCCCCTACTTCCACCTGCCTGCCTACGACCTCTTCTGCCAGTTCGAGACAGCCGTGTACGACCACCTGGCTGCTTGAGACCGGGATCCCCCGACCAACGGAGTCCCAGGGTCGGAGTGCGGCTCAGGCAGCGGCCTTCTCGAGGATGTGGATTCCGCATGCGGAGCCGAGGCCGATGACGTGCGTCATGCCGACCTTGGCGCCCTCGATCTGGCGGTCGCCGGCCTCGCCACGGAGGTGCGTGGTGACCTCGTAGACGTTGGCCACGCCGGTCGCCCCGATCGGATGCCCCTTGGAGATCAGCCCTCCCGACACGTTCACAGGTGTCCGGCCGTCCCGGAACGGGCCGCCTGAGTCGATGAACTCACCCGCACCACCCGGCTCGCAGAGGCCCAGGTTGTCGTAGTGGATCAACTCGGCGGTGGCGAAGCAGTCGTGCAACTCCACGAGGTCAAGGTCCTCGGGGCCGACGCCTGCCGTCTCATACGCCTGGGCGGCGGCGTTGCGTGTCAGCGTGTTCACATCCGGCTGGACCTGGCCGCTCTCCACCCACGGGTCGCTCGTCAGCACCGAGGCCGAGATCTTCACGGCCCGCTTCTGGACCTCTGCGGGCATGGAGCGAAGGCGCTCCTCTGACACCAGTACGACGGCGGCTGCGCCGTCACCTGTCGGGCAGCACATGAGAAGGGTGTTCGGGTAGCTCTGCACCGGCGAGCCCATGATCTCCTCCATGGAGAACTCCTTGCGGTACTGGGCCAGCGGGTTCAGGGTGGAGTGCTGGTGGTTCTTGTAGGCCACCCGGGCGAACTGCTCGAAGCCGACGCCGTCGTAGTCGCACGCATACTCCATACCGGCCTGGGCGAAGACCCCCGGCATGGTCTCGGTCCCGAGGATGCCGTCCACGCCGGTTACGGCACCGTAGCGACCGGCCGCCTCGAAGACCTTCTCGTCAGCCTTGGCGCCACCGCGCAGCAGGCCCATCTTGCCCATCTGCTCGACGCCGAAGGCCAGGCCCATCTGCGCCTCACCGGCCTTGATGGAGAGGTACACGGTGCGGATCGCCGTCGCCCCGGTGGCGCACGCGTTGGTCACGTTGAACACCGGAATACCGGTCTGGCCGATCTGCTTCTGGACCCGCTGGCCCATACCCGACTGCGCCTGGAACAAGGTGCCGGCACCCATCACGTCCATGTCGTGGATGGTCACCCCACCATCGGCCAGGGCGTCCATGCACGCACGCGAGGCCAGGTCGACCGCATCCAACTCGGGGTAACGGCCGAAGCGCGTCATTGATGTACCCAGAACCCAAACTGCATCGCTCATCAGAACTTCTCCTTCGATCGTCCGTACAGGTCAGGCAGCCGCGTAGCCGAATGCCACGCAGTCGGTGCCGTTGTCATCAGTGCCACAGCTGAACGTGGTGAAGCGCAGCCGCATTCCCAGTTCGGCCTTCATCGGGTCGTCCAGACCGACCACGTTGGCCCTCACAGAGGTGCCGTCATCGGTCAGCACGATTGCCGACACGTACGGCACCGGTATGCCCGGCGCCGCCCGGTAGACGACGCTGAAGGAGCGCAGGGTGGCGTCATCGGCAACGCGCACCGACCTGAACTCCTCCTTGCCGCACTTAGCGCAGGCGTTGCGGCGGTCGAAGTAACGCGCCTCGCATCCGACACACTCGTTCGCCGCCAGATGCGGGTCGTCTCCGATTCGTAGGTAGTCGACGATCGGCAGCTGGGTCGGGATCTCGACGGCTTCCGTGGCTTCCTCGGTCATGTGGTTCCTCCGGCGTCAGGTCAGTGCTCAGGCCTGTCCGGAGAGTACCGGTCGCCGCCGGACGCCTGCCAGCCGGGCCAACGCCCGGACGGACGAAGTCGTAGGTCACCAGGAGCCGCGGTGCAGTACCTCGTCAAGGGGGCGGCGTCCCCTGGTCGTCGACCGGCTGGAACGGGCACCGGACGGCTCGGGGTGGCCAACGGCGATCGCTCCGACGGCACGGGCCTCGTCGGGGACTCCGAAGCGGCGACGTACCGCATCCTCGTGCTCGAAGAGCCCGAAGAAGCAGCAGCCCAGGCCGACCTCGACCACGAGAAGCTGGAGGGCCAGGGCGGCGAACGCCGCATCGGTCAACCAGTACGGAACCGACCAGGCCTCCGAAGCGTCTCCCAGACCGGTGGCAGCCTTGTCAGTCTCGGCGTAGCGGGCCAGGTAACGGCTGGGGATGCCGAACGGCACGACGATGGCCGGAGCGACCAGGAGACCGGGCCATGGGAACGCCGCCCGCCTCTCTGCCGACAAGGTCGTCTCCCAGTAGGCAGCGGCATCGGCGCCTTCAAGGGCGAGGAACTCGACCCCCTGGCAGTTTCCTGCCGTCGGGGTCCTACGGGCGGCATCGACCAGGTCGTCCAGCAGGCCGGCGTCGAGGGACTCCGGGGTGAACGATCTGCAGGACCGTCGATCTCCCAGCGCATCGGAGACGGTCACGGTGAGTGCCGCCGCCGGTGGATCAGAGGTACTTCTCGAGGTCCTCGGCGAGCGCCCAGCCGGTGGCCACCAGCACGTCGCCGTTGGCCACGTCCAGACCATCGAAGTAGGCAGCCACGTCAGGCTGGATCTTCTCCGGCTTGAGGCTGGAGTGGTCGAACAGGCAGGCCTGGGTGCCCTTGCCCGGCGAGATGAAGCGGCGCTCGTCGTAGGCCATTGTGGAGAGGCCGAAGCGCTTCACGAAGCGCCGGCCCCACGCCCGCTCCTCGCCCGAGGCCTTGTGGCCGGGACGGGGGATGATGTCGCTGAGAACCTTGAAGGCCTCGAATCCGGACGGCTCGTTGAACCGGGCCCCGATGACGACGTCTTCGTCGGGGAATGCCAGCACGGCCCTACGCAACTGTTCAGAGACCAGCGCCCTGAGCACGGTGTCGCGCCTCGAGGTCCTGTAGACGGAGGCCAGGCCCACGATGACGCTCGGCGTCCCGCCGATGCGCTCGAGGGTGCAGAAGGCGAAGCCCCGCAGGCGGCCACCCTCGCGGACGGTGGTGACCAGCACCCACTCTTCTGTCTGCTTGGAGATCAGGCCGATGCCGAACGGATTCGGCCCCACGGCGCATAGATCCGCCATCTCCTCGATCTCGGCATCGCCGAGCATCGTGCAATCCTTGGTCTCAACCTCGATCGCCATCGGCTCAGATGCCTCCAATTCGGCCTTCTCTACCCACTCCATCCTGCCGGTCGGGACCCCTTATCCCAACCCGGAGCCTGACCATGACCCATCACGGGCAGGCCCGGAGAGCTTCGGAGCTGGTGTTTCAACCAGCCAGAACCGAGTCGGCACCGAGAAGTACCCTGATCTCGCCCACCAGGCCACTGGCCGGATCCACCGAGAAGTCCCCCGGGAGTCGCAGCACCTGGCTGTCGCCTAGATGCAGGTAAACCTCGGAATCACCGGGATGGGCGACCAGGAGCACCTTCAGCTCGGCAATGGTCTCCTCCCGGATGCGATCCACGGGAATGCGGACGCGCATCGGCCTGGACTGGGTCAGTTGCTCCGCGTCGAGCACCTCCACTTCGAGGCAGATCAACTTCGGGAGGTCATCGCGACGATCCACACGACCCTTGATGAGGACGATCCTGTCGTCCTCCAGCTTGTGACCGTGCTCCGTCATCGTCTTCGGGAAGACCATGACCTCCATGGCGCCACCCAGGTCCTCCAGGTCGAAGACGGCCATGAGGTCCCCGCGCCTCGTCCACTTCTTGGAGAGGTTCGTGACCACGCCACCGACCACCCGAAAGGAGCCGTCATCGATGTCGGACAGTTCGGCGATGGTGGAGTCGGCCCGACGCCTGAGGGAGCCCTCGTAGCCGGTGAGCGGATGGTCGGACACGTAAAGGCCGAGCATCTCCTTCTCGAATGCCAGCCGGGTTGTCTTGTCGAACTCGACGTCGGCGACCACGGCCCTCTCGTCGAACTCCGGCCCGGTGGTGCTCTCGCCGAACAGCGACATGACACCCATGTCGTGCTCCTTACGGCGGGCAACCGTGTGGTCGATTATCTGCTCGTGGGCGTGCAGGAGCCCCTGGCGGGGATGCCCCATTGCGTCAAACGCTCCGGCCTTGATGAGCGACTCCACCGTCCGCTTGTTCAGGACCGTGGTGTCGCAACGCTCGGCGAAATCGTAGAAATCCTCGAACGGCCCGTTGGCGGCCCGCTCGGCCTCGATCAGCCCCACCAGACCCGCTCCCACGTTGCGCACCGCTGAGAGTCCGAAGACGATCCGACCCGGTGACTCCCCCGCCGCGGCATCCAGCGCCGGCACCGGCTCGAAGTCCGATCGGGCCACGTTGATGTTCGGGACCTCCACGTCAATGCCCAGCACCCGGCACTCGTTCAGGTAGATGGCGGCCTTGTCCAGGTTCGACCTGACGCTGGTCAGCAGCGCTGCCAGGTACTCGACCGGGTAGTGGGCCTTGAGGTAGGCGATCTGGTAGGCGATGAGGCCGTAGCCATAGGAGTGGCTCTTATTGAAGGCGTAGTCGGCGAACTGCTCGATGACATCGAACAGCTCCTCGCCCAGCGCTGCTCCGTACCCGGTGGCGTCACACCCACCCACGAAGGTGGCCCGCTCCTTCTGCATGAGCTCGCGGATCTTCTTGCCGCAGGCCTTCCTGAGGTTGTCAGCGTCTGCGAGCGAATAGCCGGCGAACTTCTGCGCCACCCGCATGACCGACTCCTGGTAGATCATCAGGCCGTAGGTGTCCGACAGCAGCTCCTCGGCGTCGGCGTGGAAGTAGCTGACCTCCTGCCGGCCGTTCTTGCGATCGGCGTAGTCGTTGTGCATGTTGGCCGCCATCGGCCCGGGCCGGTACAGGGCAACCAGGGCAGCCACGTCCTCGAAGCTCGACGGTGCAAGGGAGCGCATGAGGGCGCGCATCGGACTGGACTCCAGCTGGAACACGCCAATGGAGTCCCCGCGGGCCAGCATCTCGTAGGTGGCCCGGTCATCCAGGTCCACGTCATCGATGTCGACCACCTCGCCCCTGCAGTGCTCAACGTGGACCAGGGTGTCGGTGATCACGTCCAGGTTCCGCAGACCCAGGAAATCCATCTTGAGCAGGCCCAGGTCCTCGATGCCGTGCATCTCGTACTGGGTGACGACGGGTGCGTCCTCGGGGTCCTGACCCGACTCCGGCTTGCGCTGGATCGGCACGTACTCCGTGAGCGGCTCACGGGTGATCACCACCGCCGCAGCGTGGATCCCATCCTGTCGACGGAGCCCCTCGAGGCCCTTGGCGACATCCACCACGGTCCGGACGTCGTCGTCGTTGGTATACATGTCGCGCAGGTCGGTGGCCATCTTGAAGCCATCGGCGTACTTCTCCGTTTCGGTGAGGCATGCCGCCAGCGGCGTGTCCCTCCCGAGGATCAACGGCGGCATGGCCTTGGCTATGCGGTCGCCCATGGCGTACGGGTAGCCCAGCACCCTTGCGGCGTCACGTACCGCTGCCCGGGCCTTGATCTGGGAGAAGGTCACGATCTGGGCCACATGGTCCCGGCCGTACTTCTCCGCTGCGTACCGGATCATCTCGTCCCGGTATCTGGAATCGAAGTCCATGTCGATGTCGGGCATCGAGATCCGACTCGGGTTCAGGAAGCGTTCGAAGAGCAGGTCGTAGCGGATCGGATCCATGTCCGTGATCCAGAGGCTGTAGGCCACAGCGCACCCGGCGGCGCTCCCACGCCCGGGGCCGACCCGGATGTCCTGTTGGCGTGCGTGTCGGATCAGGTCCCACGTGATGAGGAAGTACGACGAGAACCCCATGTCGCTGATGGTCCGCAGCTCGTATGCGAGGCGTTCCACCACCCGGTCCTCGAGCTGGTCACCCCACCGTCTGCGTGCCCCCTCGAAGGTGAGGTGCTCCAGATAAGCATCAGCGCCGTCGAATCCATCCGGAATGGGGAAGTCGGGCAGACGGGGCTTGCCGAACTCGATCTCCACGTTGCACCGCTCGGCGACCCACAGCGTGTTGTCACACGAATCCGGAAGGTCACGGAACAGCTCGCGCATCTCGTGGGAGGTCTTCAGGTAGTGCTCCTCCCCGGAGAACCTGAAGCGGTTCGGGTCGCTCATCAGCGAACCGGTCTGCACGCAGAGGAGGGCGTCATGCGCCCGGGCGTCCTCCCTGTGGGTGTAATGGCTGTCGTTGGTGGCCAGCAGCGGTGCGCCGAGGTCTTTGGCGATCCGTTCCAACTGGGGGTTTGTCCGGTGCTGTTCGGGTATCCCCTGGTCCTGGAGCTCTATGAAGAGGTTGTCCTTTCCGAAGATCTCCTGGAGGCGGGCCGCCTTGGTAAGGGCGTCGTCATAGTTGTCACGCATCAGGGCCTGGAGCACGTGTCCACCCAGGCAGCCCGTGGTGGCGATGATCCCCTCGCTGTGATCTGACAGGACCTCCCAATCGACACGGGGCTTGTAGTAGTAGCCCTCCATGAATGCCCTGCTGGCCAGCTGGATGAGGTTGCGGTAGCCGGCCTGGTTCTCAGCAAGGAGCGTCAGGTGGTACATGAGCTTTCGCCCACCGTCGGTCTCGCCGCCGGAGTCGTCCGCCCGGCCCCGCCGCGATGGCCGCTCGAACCTCGTGTCATGGGCCATGTAGGCCTCTGTGCCCAGGATCGGCTTGACGCCGCGGTCCCGACAGGCCCGGTAGAAGTCCAGGATCCCGTACATGTTCCCGTGGTCGGTGATCCCAAGCGCCGTCTGGCCGTCGGCCACGGCGGCATCGACAAGCTCGCCGACGCGCGCCGCTCCGTCCAGCATCGAGAACTCGGTGTGGACGTGCAGGTGGGTGAACCCGCTGCTCATCGGGTGGCGCCGATCACAGGTGGGTGCGGTGCCGGGCGTCCGTGATCACCTCGGGTTCGACTGGTTCCGGTGGTTGCTGGAGATTTTCGGGCATCGTCCCGGACTATATGCCCATCCACACCCACCCGGAGTGCCGCCGTCGGGCGCCATCGGGCACGGTCCGGAGACTCCCCCTCAGGTGACCGCTGCAAGCACGGGAACGAGCATCTCGTCGGCCGTCAGCGAGCCATGTCGCCCGATCAGGTCGATCGAAGTCGACTCGGCCGGGTCCACGAAAGCCACCGGATCACGTGCCAGGACGGCCACGTCACCGAGCCTCGCACGGGCCACCGCGGTCACCTCCGGCCCCAGCCAACCGTCGGAGACCACCTCGTCCACCGAGCGGACCCAGCCCACTGGATCGAAGGCCTCGTGGCATGCAGCCAGCAGGTCGGCGGCGGCACCGGGCCGGGAATGCAACCAACGGAAGCGGGCTTCACCACTCTGGCCATCCAGCAGGGTGGTGACCGAGGATGGAAGGTGGACGAGGTTCTCTCCGACATGGACCAGCCCGTGGTCGGCGGTCACGACGATCGCCGTGCCGGCCGGAAGTCGCTCGGCCAACTCCCCCACCATTGCATCGCATGCCGCCAACTCGTCCTCGTATCGGTCGGCCAGCCCGAACTCGTGGGCCGTACGGTCGATGTCGTCCCAGTAGGCGTACACGAACGGCTCGCCGCCGCCGAAAGCCTCAATCACCCGATCCACCAGCCCGGAGCGGTCCCGGTACCCCAGAAGTCGGGTGTCGGAGAGGTGGGCGGCCGTGAAACCGGAATCAGCGAACAGCTCCCTCGTCACGACCGGCGGCCACTGTGACCCGAACACCTCGCAGGGCTGGAAATCCCGGGGGTCATGTCGGCGGCGGGCGTCGCCGCCTCCCGTCGACCAGCGGAGGACGTTCAGCACCTCGGAGTGGGTCGGCCTGTCGGGACCACCGACGGCGATCCGGTAGCCCACGACCCCATGACGGCCCGGCGGCTCGCCTGTGGTGATGGAGGTGAGGGCTGCAGCCGTGGTGGAGGGTGCGACCGTCGTGATGGCTCCGCCTGCGAACCCGGTCAGGTTCGGGGCAGCGGACCGGCGCTCCTGCAGCTGCTCCCAACCCAGGCCGTCGAGCACGAGCAGGAGCGTGCGACGGGCTCCGAGCACCTCGTCGGGGATCCACGATGGCCAACCGCCGGCCACCAGGTCGCCCTCCATGAGTGCAGGTACAAGGCCGGTGACGCAGCCCTCGCCGTATGCCGGGGCGACCGGCACCAGATGTCCACCCACAGCCTGCATGGACCGACCGTACTGCCAGCCCCGCCACCCCGGGTGACGCGTGTATGTAGTCGCCACGTACGTGCTCCAGAGGCCACCGGGTCTAGGATCCACCGACGTGAAGGTCTCGACGCGTGGCGACTACGCAAGCCGCGCTCTGTTGTCCCTGGCCCTCCATGGCGATGGCCAGACACCACGGTCGGTTCGCGAGATCGCCGACAAGACAGGCCTGCCACAGCCCTATCTGGAACAGATCCTGCTGGCCCTGAAGGGTGCGGGCCTGGTGCGCTCAAAACGAGGCGTGGGTGGCGGCTACGTGCTCGCCAGGATGCCTTCGTCGATCCTGTTGGCCCAGATCGTGTCCGCCGTGGACGGACCGATAGTCGCCGGCGATTTCAGCGACCCCCACACCGACGGAGCGTGCGACCACGAGGGACAGTGCGTCCTGTTGTCCATCTGGGCCAGTGCCGGGGCCCACATGCGCGAGTACCTGGACTCCTTCACCCTGGAAGACATCGCAGCCATGGCACGCGGCGACACCTCCTGGCCCGAGGCGACACCTCCTGGCCCGAGGCCTAGCTGACCAGCAGGACCGGTTCGACCAGCCGGCTTCGCCTACTGGTCGGCCGGCTCAGGTTCGCCAAGGCCATCGAGGACCGCCCGCAGGTCCGCCGGTAGGGGTGAATCGAACTCGAGGCGCTCACCGGTCGCCGGGTGGTCGAACGAGAGGTGGGCGGCGTGCAGGAACGGCCGGTCCAGGACCAGGCCGCTACGTTCGCCTCCATACGTACCGTCGCCCAGCAGAGGGTGGCCAATCGCCGACAGGTGGACCCGGATCTGGTGTGTCCGTCCCGTCTCCAATGTGCAGGTCACCAGCGACACCGCCGGAGATGCCCACGCTGCCGAGACCTCGTAACCGGTCCTGGCCGGTCGACCTGAACCGACGACCGCCATGCGGGTCCGGTCCTTGGGTGACCGCCCCACCGGAGCGTCCACCACACCCTTGACCGCCTCGAAGTGCCCCCACGACAGGGCCTGGTAGCGACGTCCGACGGATCGATCGGCGAGTTGCGCCACGAGTGAGTCGTAGGCCATCTGGGTCCGGGCGACGGCAAGTGCCCCGGATGTGCCCATGTCGAGTCGGTGCACGATGCCCGGCCTCGCCGCTGAACCGACACCGGCGATCTCCGGATGGCTGGCGAGGAGGCCGTTCACCAGCGTGCCGGTCTGGTTGCCCGCTCCGGGATGGACAACGAGGCCCGATGGCTTGTCGATGACAAGCACGTCGTCGTCGGCATAGAGGATGTCGAAGCGAACCGATGGCTCGGCGCCCGGCACGTGCTCTGTCTCACGTTCGAAGCCGGCCACCACCAGCTCCTCACCCTCATGCACCCGTCGGGACCGCTGGTACACCACCTCGTCGTCCACCGAGACCCGGCCGGCTGTCAGGGCTGCAGCGGCCCTGTTGCGGCTCACGTCGGCAAGCAGAGCGATGATGCGGTCGATCCGCTCGCCATCGAGTGCCGGGGGGATCAACTCCCGAAAGCCCGCATCGTCACTCATGCGCCCCAGCTCCGCCAGGCGAGCAGCCCACCGGCAATCACGATTGTGGCGTCAGCCACATTGAACACCGGCCACCACTGGAAGTCCACGAAGTCCACGACTGCACCACCCAGGAACCCGTCGCCGGATCGCAATGCCCTGTCGACCAGGTTGCCAACGGCACCGCCGACGATCGCGCCCACTGCCAGGAGCGCCACCCGATCCCCGGTCCTTGCGCCCAGGCGCACCACCAGGACGATGACCACCAGCACCAGGAGGCTGAGTAGCGGGCCAAGGCCCTCGCCGCGGCTGAATGCCGCTCCGGTGTTGCGGACGAGATGGAGGCGGAGCGTCCAGAAGAGGTCGATGCTGCGATCCCCAAGCGCACCGGATGCCCACCACTTGGTGAGCTGGTCCAGGCACAGGATCGCTGTTCCGACCAGCATCGGCGCCATCCATCGGCGCCACTGGTCGGCCAGAGTCGTCACCGCCGGCCCAGTCCCCCGACCTTGAACTCGACCCTTTCAGATGCCCACGGGATGGCCACCAGCCGCTCCTTAGGGACGTTCCTGCCCGAGGTGACGCAGATGCCGTAGGCGCCCTCGCGGATCCGCTCGAGAGCGGCGTCGATCTGGTCCACCGCATCACGGGCCTGGGCGCTCAGGGCGAGGTCCAGGTCACGTTCCACAGCGAGGGTGTCGCCTTCACCAGACTCGTCGTCGAACTGCACATCACCCGGGTCACGGTCCTCCAGGAGGGAGTCCGCCTCGGCCTGGAGGTTGTCAGCGCTTCGTAGGTACCGCGTGCGTTCCTCGAGCAACGCCTTTTTCTGCTGACCCAGGAACTTCGCTCCGAACGGGGACTTCTTGGCCACGGCCTTCTTGG
>Ga0302123_10000198_pt1 | contig 47974 bp, 44 predicted proteins | sample CB21_321_MG_FD_203109 | JGI IMG/M metagenome (GOLD analysis project Ga0302123, IMG submission 203109) | Marine microbial communities from Western Arctic Ocean, Canada - CB21_32.1 | ecosystem: Environmental > Aquatic > Marine > Oceanic | place: Canada: Western Arctic Ocean | collected 2017-09-28 | reverse complement strand
CTACGTCATCCTGCTGTTGTCGGTGGTGGCCGTCGCCCTGATCGTGGAATACACGTTGTCGATCAGGCGCAAGACCCTCATGCCCGAAGAAGAACGCGTGGACCTGCGCAAGATGCTCAACGAAGGGCGCTTTGACGAGCTTCGGACAAAAACCGCCTCGGGTGAGAGCTCGTTCTTCGGACGCGTAGTTTCGGCAGGTGTCAAGGAACACGACCGTGGCTACGAAGCTGTCGTCAAGGCGATGGAAGACAGCGCCGACGAAAACGCCGGTCGACTGCTGCGAAAAATCGAACACCTCAACATGATTGCCAACATCGCACCCATGCTCGGCCTGCTCGGCACCGTGATGGGCATGGTCAATTCGTTCAACCAGATATCAGTCGCCGTCGGTGGCGTTGATCCGCGCAGGCTCGCGGGCGGTATATTCGAAGCCTTGATGACCACCGTCATGGGCCTGATAGTGGCCATTCCCTCCTTGTATGCCTTCGGCATGTTCCGCAACCGGGTCGACGCGCTGTCGGCCGAGGTAGTGGCCGAGGCCGAGGACGCGGTGTCACCGCTGAGGATGGGAACCTCCGGCAAGTGAAAGGGGCTCACTCACACCGCCCGAGGGCGATCTCATTTCGGGCTACCGCGATGATAGACATGGCCTTTCTGCTCATAACCTTCTTCATCATGTCGATCCGTTTCGGCCAGGCGGGAGAAGAAACCATAGAGCTGCCCAACGCCGACCAGGCCCGCGAGGTAACCGACGAGCGCGTTGAGCTCGTGACCGTCAACGTGTCGGGTGAAGGCGTGTACCTGGTGTCAGGCGTACAACGGTCAAGGGCTGAACTGTACCGCTACATCGAGGCCCGCAAGACAGAGGCCAGCGAACATCGCAAACTGGAAATCGTAGTGCGCGGCGACCGTTCAAGTCGTTTTGAGAACGTACAGGCGGTGATGCGGATGGCTGCCGACGCCGGGGTTACCGACGTGAGCCTCGCGGCCTTGCAGGCCGCCGACAACGTGGAGCAGAGGTAGGTCCTTGCGTCGACCGAGAACATCGAATTCTGATCGCGGATCGGGCGAGCTGCACATGGCGCCGCTGATCGACTGCGTGTTCCTGCTGCTCACATATTTTTTGTTCACCATTTCGTTGGCGACCGTCGAGGGCCTGCTGACTTCAAAGCTCGCCATGGGCGGCGAGATGGAAGAGAAGCGCTTCGACCTCAAGCTGCAGGAAAAAGAAACCATAGTACGCCTGGTCCACGCCGGCGAGAGCGTGCAGTACTTCATCGACGACTGGCCCGCGGCTGACTTTGGCGCCGTGGCCGAGCACCTGAAAGGCATCCCCGAGCAATCGCTGGTGGTCATCGATGCCTCTGCCTCGATTCCCTACGAACACGTCATCCGACTCTACAACCAGTGCCTACGCCTATCGCTGGCCAACGTGGTTTTTCCGCTTTCTTCGCGCAGCGGGACCACGGGGACGGCCCCGCGCCTGTGAAGCGATCCCGTCTAACTGGCGCCGCGGGACCTACCGTGATCGTGGCTGCCGTATTGACGGCGCTGTCGCTGCTGCCCGGGGTCGCGGCGGCCGATGACCTGGACGAGCTGCGCGGCCAGCTGCGCGCGGTCACAGCCCAGGCCGAGTCTCTCGACCGCCGCGCCTGGAATCGCGATGCGGAGAACTCGCTTACCGGGAAAGCCGAGAATGCGGTGGACCTGTTCCACCGCCTGGCTGGTAGCGGAACGATGGACAGCCCCACTGCGCAGTTGGCCCTGTCTACCATCGAGGGAATACGCGAGCGGTACACCGACGTGATCCAACGCATGCAGGACGACGTCATAAAGGTGGACGGCGACCTCGAGGCCGCCCAGGACAGCGCCGCCTGGAAGCAACGGGAGGTGTTGGCGCAAAGGCTCCTCTATCGACTCAACTGGATTCGCTACGAGCTTGCGATGCGCTACGAAAGTCGCGGACAGCAACGCACACGGCTACTGCAACGCGCCGAACGGGGGTTCGCTGACTTCCTTGGCGCGGGTGATCGCGCCGTGGTCATGGAGTGTCTCTACGGACACGGCCTGACCCTCAAGGCGATGAAGCGCTACGACGAGGCTCTAGATGACCTCAAGGCCGCACTCGAGATGAGCCCGGCCCCCGGGCGAGCCACCGACATACGGGCAGCGGTGGCCGGCATCGCCTTGGCTACCGGTCAAATCGAAACCGCTTTACGACAGACCGCGAGCCTTCTGGCCGGCGCCGGTAAAAAAGAGGACCGGCTGCGTGCCACGTTTCTACGGGCCAAGGCCCTGCTGCTGGCCCTTGGAAAATACCGCGACCGCTACGACGACCGCAGCAGGGGGTCCATGCGCCTGGAGGCGGCGCGCATGCTCGAGAGATTGCACGCCAGCCCCGGCTACTGGCGCTCCAAGACCAGCCAGCTGGTAGACGCCGGGGTGGAGGATCCCCTGGAATGGGCGGCGGCCGGCACCGGTGGATTCGTGACGCTGCTCATCGCCGACTCGCTGAGAAGGCGTGGCGACTGTCCGCGGGCGCGGCCGTTGTACAATGCTCTCTTTGAACGGCGTGAATACCTGCCCGAGGCCAGGCTTGGACGCGGTTTCTGCTTGTTCCACTCGGGCAAGTGGGAAGACAGCATCGCCGAGCTCGGGCAGGCCCTTGAAGGAGCCGGCCCGGTGGCCCGGGAACAAGCCGCCTGGTTCAGGTTCAAGGCCGCCGAGTCACTGTACCTCTCGGCCGACGACCAGGCGCGCGACGCAGCCGCCCTGCGCTACTCAAAACTCGCCCGTGAATTCGTCGACGCCGCGCCCGGCCACGAGAACGCCTGGGAAGCCTGGTTCCGCCTGGGTGAGTGGCACCGCGACCATCGCCAGTACCTCGACTGCGCCGACGCCTTCGCGCGCGTACGCGGCGACGCCGCTTTCATGCTCAAGTCGAGATTCCAATCGTCGCAGTGTGCGTTCCAGTCGATCACCGACCGCGACCCGGGCGATGACCCCGACAACGACGAGCTGGCAAACGCCCTCGCGTCGCTGGACGGTTTTCTCTCGCACTCCACCGACTTCCGCAAGCGGACGTCAGCTGGCCGAGGCACCGCCGGGTTGCTGGATCCGCTTGAGGCGAGGGCAAGCGTCATGGCTGCCGCGCTGGCGGGCCGCCTCGAAGCTGCAAGCGTATCGCTGAAGCCATCGGCAGTGGACAGGCTTGCCGGCTTCGAGCAGCAGTTTCCCGGGCAGGCCGACCTGCTGCCAGAGGTGCTCGTGCTGCGGGCTTACTCTTTCCGTCGCCTGCGAGACCCGGCCCGGGCCGCCCGGGCGGTTGGCCAACTGGCCAAGCTCGACGGCAACGAGGGTAACGAGCAGCTGCGCAAACTCGGTGTCCTGTTTCTCAAGGACGCGGCCAGCATCGCCCAGGACGGCGACGAGGCCCTGGCCCGGAGCTACAGGAAGATCGCGCTCAGTGCCTGGGAAGGACTGCTCGCGCACACCGACGCAGGAGACCCGCGCGCTGCCGACATCCGCCGCCTGGTCGACGACCTGCGCGCCCAGACCAGCTCCTGAGAGCCGCTGGCAAAAGCGGTCCTTCAGTTCAGCCGCCGTCTTCGAGCTCGACCAGGAAGCCCTCGGTCTCGCCCGTTGCACGATCGGCCATGATGACCCGCGCGCGATCGTAATCACCGTCGCTGTAGTAGACAAAACCTTCGACGACCTGTCCCGGCTCCAACTGGGCCGGGTGCAGCAGGCGGCGCTCCATGATAACCGCCGCGCGTTTTACGTCGCCCAGCGACTCGCCGGCCTGCTCGGCGCGGCGGCCCGCCTTGCGCAAACTCGACAAGGCGACGTCCATTTCAAGCGGGTAAGCACGCAGCCTCTTGCCCGCGCGCCTGAGGACGACATCGGCCGGGTGAAACCGGTAGTGCCGCGAGCTGCCGTTTTCTATTCTCACTTTGACCGGTAGCAGATCGGCGGCCGACAGGTTTGCCTCGAAATCAAGCACGGTAGAAAAACCACGGATCGGTTCCAGTGTCACGATTACCCCCACGGCTTTCTTCTTTAGCTCTACGTGTTTGCGCGGCGGTGGCGTCACGGTCACCACGCCGGCGGCGGCCGGGGCTGCTGGCTTCTTCTTCAGGTCGGCCGCCCTCACGTCTTCGGCGCTGAGATCAGCGCGGCCGGTTATCGACAGGAACACGACCCGCTCAAAGTACTGCTCGCCGGCCATGCCATTCTCCGACGGGACAATGTGAACACCATTGGCGTCGCAGAATATTTTGACAGTGCCTGAAATGGTCTCCTTCTTGTCGTGACGCTCGGCACTGATGAAACCCGGGCTACCAGGCGACGCCAGTCGAAAAGCCGTCACCGTCATTCTCGCCTGCCGCAGCGAGTCGTGGACGTAACGGTTGGCCTGCTCGCAAGTCAGCCGGTCGGTGTGGATCTCGTAGAAGCGCGTGATGGGCGTGCACGCGAACAGCAGCCCGGCCGCAAGAACGATGACCGTCCTGCCGATGACCTTCATTTTCGAGAAATCCGCGCGCTGAATACCAGGCCGACGTTGTCTACTGCCGCGGTGGCGTTCAGGAGCACAACCGTAACGAAGGCGGGCTCAAGCAGCCAGCGCGTTACAAAAAATCCGGGAAAAACCGCCAGGCCGCCCAGCAGTACCAGCACGTAATTGGCTACGCCCGCGGCGTGTCCCCGTTCTGAACTCAACATGTCCTGGCCACGCCGGGCGGTGATCAACCACCTGCCCGAGTAACTGCCAAAGGACAGGGCCAGGGCGGCGGCCGGAAGCCAGTTGGCGTGCTCGGTGTAACGCACAGCCGAACCAGTGAGGGGGTGACTCCAGGTGGTCGCGAGTGCGAAACCGGTGAACGCCAGGGCGAGGAAGGCGGCGTCGGACAGGTTATCAACCAGGCGGCCGGTGTTGCTCTCCTCGTGACGGCTCCTTGCCACCCTGCCGTCATACCAGTCGCTGAGGCAGGCGAGCACGACAGCAGGCAACACCAGCGCAGACGTCGGGGTGCGGGCCAGCTCAAACAGTACCAGGATGCCCAGCAACACCCTGCTCAGGCTGAGCAGGTGCTGGGGCCCGAACCCCGTACTCACCCCCCGCTCCAGCAGGCGAAGCAGCCCTGGGTCAACTCGGTGATCAAGGAACCGTCGTCGAGGTCGACCAGGTAAACCGAGTTAGGGCGATTGTCGTCGGGGTTTCCACCGGTGGCGGCGGTCAACCGCCCGGACAACAGCAGCGCCCGTCCATCGGGAGAAACCAGGGGGTGCGAAACCGAGAACTGGTCAAAAAACTGGAGAAAGTAAGTCATCTCGGGGCTGGGTATGAGCAGTGGACCCGGGCCGTTGGTGCCTCCCTTGTCATCGAAAACCGATATCCTCACGCCCCGGCCTTCGTCAACGCCCACAGACACCAGCCTGTTGCCCTCGCCGGCCCAGAAAAAACTCACCACGTCGCTGTCGTGAACCACCCTCGTCCTCCCACTGCGCACGTCGACCAGGGTGACGCCGGTAAACACGTGGGGGCTCTCGCCGAGGGCCTGCGAAATGGCCAGCGTGCGACCGTCCCGTGACCAGTCCATGACCACGTGACCCTCCACCGGGCACAAGATCTCGCTTACTCCATCCTCGACCCGGTACACGGCGAGAAACTCCTGCTCGCCGGCGCTCGCGTCTACGTAAGCCAGCCTGTCTCCCGCGGGCGACCACACAGGCACGCGGAACTCGCCGGGCTCAAGACTCGCGACCTCGACCGCGCACTCGTCGACGTCCAGCAACAACAAGCGCGCGTCTTCGGATAAACTCGCGCTGCCACCAACGTGCACCGCCAGCAGGCCGCCCTCCGGGTTGGGAGACCAGGACCAGAACAACGGCGAGCCGTGCTCCACGGCCTCGAGTACGGTGGGACCTTCCAGCCCTACGGTGCCGCCACGCGATACGAGATCGAGGTGGAGGCCATCGCTGGCCTCGTACAGTATCGCAATGTGCCGGCCGTCGGCAGACCAGTTGTGACACACCGGGGTCACCTGGGTGCTGCGCCAAAGCTCCCGCATGCTCACACCGTCGCGCTCTACGATATACAGGGCCGAGTCGGTTTCGGTTTCCTGGCCGGCGCACACGCCGAGGCAGGCAAGCCTGTCGCCGGCCGGCGAGAACACAGGCCAGGCATAGTAGCGCCGGTCGTCCTGTTCGACCCAGCCCCAGGTCAGCCGATGTGGTTCGCCGCCGCGTACTGATTCGTAAACGTCGCCGTCGTTGCCCACGAGGACAAAGTTGCCGTGCTGCGCCGTCCCCGGCCCGGGGTCCACCTGCGCAAGCGCGGGCGCTTTATTTCCTACAGCTATACCGACTGCCACTCTTCCAACCGCCACTACTCCGCCACCACTCTTCGAGTCGCAACCCTTCCGCCGCTGCACGTCCGCCCATCAGCGAATGCGCAACAGCAGGTACAACGCTCCGTCTCCACCGTCACGACGAAGCGCGTTGCTGTACGCGTCCACGCCCAGGCCGGCTCCTACCGCTGACAACCACCGCGGTATTTCTTCACAAAGCACACCGCGACCGCCGTTTGAGCCCCTGCCCTTGCCGGTTACCACCAGTGCGCAACGCTCCCCCGCCGCCCTGCAGCGCGCAATAAAAAAACGCACCGCATCGATGGCATCTTCCAACACCATGCCATGGAGGTCAAGATTGGATTGCACAGGGAACTCTCCTCGCTCCAGTCTCGAGACCAGGTCGCGACCCAGTCCCTGCCTGGCCGCCTGCGCGGGACCCAGGTTGACCATGGAGCGGGCCACCTGCTCCAATCGGTGATCCTTGAGCCCTCGGCCGCCAGCGGGGGGACGGTTAGACCTCAAGCGGGCAGCGCCACCGCCACTGCTGAGCGGATTCACCCCCGCCACCGCCTCCCTGAATTGTGCGATTTCGTCAACAGGCGAAGGCTGAAAATGCCCACCGTCGGCCTTTGTGTCCTCGCCTGGAGGCGCTGCCGGCCCGGCCGGTGAGGTCACGCGGCCAGCCCCCTCCTCGGGGCTCTGCTCACGGCCCTTTACCTGCTCAAGCGCGTCGCGGAAGGGATTGTGAGACAAACCCTCGGCGGCGGCGTCCTCGCTGTCGCGTCTCGCCACTACCCCCTGATCATACTCCTGTGAGCGGCCTTCGCCCAAGCCCACGGCAAAAGAAGGTTGCCCGGCATCCGGCCAGGGAGGTGGCCAGGCCCCGCCCCTCCACTCCCCCGAAGGGCGCGAGCTGGTGAGCGCTCTGAGCCCGTGAGCGAAGCGAGTGGGCCACCCTCCCTCCTGCTGGCCATGACCGGGCTGCGGGGATAGCTTCCGGCTTTCGCCCCGGAGGTGAATATGACGCGCGACCTGACGTTTTCCCTGTTCTTACCGCAAGCAGCCACCGACTGGCCAGCCCTTCGAGCCAAGGCCCTGCTCATCGAACAACAGGGCTGGGACGGCCTCTGGCTGGTCGATCATTTCTTTGCAGGTGGATCCCGAGGCCTGGATTTTTTTGAGGGCTGGACCGCCCTGTCCGCTTTGGCCGAGGCCACCGACCGGCTCCGGCTCGGCCTGCTGGTGAGCTGCAACTCCTACCGCAACCCGGCATTGGTGGCGAAGATGGCCTGCACGCTCGACCGCATCAGCGACGGCCGTCTCGAGCTGGGCATGGGCAGCGGTTGGATGGAAGAAGAATACCTGGCCTACGGCTTCGAGTTTGCCGGCGTACGTGAACGCCTCGACCGACTGGACGAGGGTCTGGAAATAATACGCGGTATGTTAAGCGGGGGGAGCACAACTTTTGAAGGCCGTTACTACAAGGTGCTCGACGCGCCCTGCGAGCCCCGGCCCGTGCAGGAGCCCCTGCCCATAACCGTGGGCGGCGCGGGCGAAAAGGTGTTGCTGCGCATCGTCGCACGCCACGCAACGCGCTGGAACTGCCCCATGCCCGAAGCGCCCGAGATTCCCAGGCTGCGAAAGGTGCTCGAGGCCCACTGCAGGGAAGTCGGACGTGACCCCGACGAGATAACCATAAGTGAGCAGACCGCGGTGATCATCGGGCGCGACGAAAAACAGGTGGCCGAAAAACTCGAATTGGCAAAACTCATGATAGGCGGCTTCGTGGACATCGAAACCATGACCGTTGTTGGCACACCCGACCAGGTGACCGAGAGCCTGCTGGCTAAGACCAGGGGTGGGGTTACAGACTTCACCGTCCTTTTTGGCGATTTCGGCGAGGCCGATTCACTCGAGCTTTTCAGCGAACAGGTCGTTCCCGCCCTGCGCGAGGGCTTCGCCTCGATCTGAACGAACCGCCGGCCGCCCCCCACGTCAGCCGATGCCGAGCTTGGGCGCGGACTGCATGTACTCGATGAACTTCTCGGCCGCCGGGCTGAAGTGCTTGCCCGTGCGGTGGATTATACCGATCGGCCGCGTCATGCCCGGGTCGGTCAACTCGAGTTTAACCAGGCTGCCGTTGTTGACCTCGTTGATACAGGCCTTCTCGGGAATAATCGCAATGCCCGCGCCTACCTCGACCAACCGCTTGACCATTTCGATGTTGTCCAGTTCGGCGACGTACTGGACCTCGACGTTGCGCTCCGCAAAACGTCGATCGAGAGCCAGGCGGGTGGGGATGCCCTTTTCGAAGCCAACGAACTTCTCACCCTTGAGGTCGGCCAGTGCGACCTGGCCGCGCTCGGCCAGCGGGTGTTCGGGGATACAGACGACCACCAGTTGGTCGGTCCTGAAATCGAGCACGGTGATCTGGGCGCGGGCCGTGGGGTAAGCTACTATGCCCAGGTCGACGTTGGCCCGCAGCACCTGCTCGTAGACGTGGCTTGAACGGTCATACTCGAGGTAAACGTTGACCATGGGAAAATCGGCGAAGTAGGCCTTCAGCGGTTCCGAAAGTTCGTACAGGCCAACGCTATGAACGGTACCCACGCGGATGCTGCCCGTCACCACGTTGCTCAGCCCCTGCAGCTGAGCCTCCATTTCATTGAAGGTGTGCAGAAGCTCACGCGCGCCACGATGGAGAATGTCGCCTGCGGCCGTGGGCCTCACGCTTCCACGCTTCCTGTCGAGCAAGCGCTTACCGTAGCGCTCCTCGAGACCTCGTACCTGCTGGCTGACGGCCGACTGGGTTATATAATTCTGCGTGGCAGCCAGCGAGAAGCTCTGGTTCTCCACCACGTCACAGAAAATCTTCAGTGTCTCTATATGCATGACTGCCTCGACTTGGTTATTACTATTCGTTATCAACAGCGTGGCGAACTGTTGGTTTACTTATACATAAGGCTGGTAGCGGCTCAACCCCACGGTTTAGCTTATAGTTATCGACGGTTTTGTCTGAGTAACTTACAGTTGGATCAAGGCCCCCCTCGACGGGTGACTTTTGCCTGCCCGCTTCCCGGTGCTAAAGCGTCTAACCATGGCTGGCGACTCGCTTAACGTACTTCTCCTTGCCGGGGGACCGTCGGGCGAGCACCCCGTGTCACTGAGATCGGCCCGCGCGGTGCGCGAATCCCTGTTGGCCGCCGGCCACTCGGTCACGGTGCTCGGAGTGACCGGTTCGGGGGCCTGGAAGGCAGGCGATTTTGACGGCTTGCTGGAAAGAGCAGCCACCGAGCTGGTAAACGTGGACGAGCAGGCCGGGCGAACCGTGAGCCTGGCCTGGGACGGCACGCGCAGCAGGCTGCTGTATCTCGACGACGGCTCAAGCGTGGACGTAGCCAGGCCCGACCTGGTGTTTCCGGTCCTGCATGGGCCCGGTGGTGAAGACGGCAGCCTGCAAGGCTTGCTCGACTGCAACCACCTGCCCTACGTGGGCTCCGGCTGTGCGGCCTCGGCCCTGTGCATGGACAAACTGCTGACCAAGCAGCTGGCCGCTGCCGCCGGGATAGCGCAGGTTCAGTTCTTCGACGCCTCGGGCCTCGACGCCGACAAAACAGCCTCACGACTGGACCAGGCCTTCGGCTACCCCTGCTTCGTCAAGCCGGCCAACCTGGGTTCCTCGGTAGGTATCAGCAGGGTTACCTCGGGCGAGGACCTGCAGGCGGCGCTGGACGAAGCCCGGCGCTGGGACCAGCGGGTCATCGTTGAACAGGGCACCGATGCGAGGGAGATAGAGCTGGCGATGCTCGGCGACTGGTCCCAGGTGGCGATATCGCCGCCCGGAGAGATCGTTTCGCCCGGTGGCTTCTACGACTTCGAGCAGAAGTACAGTGGCAGCAGCGACACCACCTTGCTGGTACCCGCCGATCTCGAAGCCGATACCCTCGCCGAAATGGAAGACATCGCGCGCCGTTTCTGGAGTGCCGCCGGTTGCCACGGTTTGTGCCGCGCCGACTTCTTTGTCGAGAAATCCACGCAGCGGGTTCTCTTCAACGAGGTCAACACCATGCCCGGCTTCACACCGATAAGCATGTACCCGCGCCTGTGGGCCGAGGCCGGAATACAATCGGCCGAGCTGGTGGACAGCTTGCTGAGAATCGCCCTTGAGCGCGCCGAGCTCAGTTCCGCAATACGCGCCTAAGCGTTTTCCCCGACGGGTTGCGGGGCAGCGAGTCGACAAACTCCACCGTCCGCGGCTTCTTGTAAACGGACAACAGCGCCGCGCAGTGCTGCTTGAGTTCCTGCTCGTCGACCTGCGCACCGGGCCTGCACACGACCACCGCGTGCACCGATCGGCCCCACTCGGGGTCATCACGGCCAACCACGGCTGACTCCAGTACCGCGGGATGGCTGGACAAGGCGTCCTCCACCTCGCGCGGGTGGACGTTGAAGCCGCCGGTGATGATGGTGTCATCGAGCCGGTCGAGCACTGTCAGAAAACCTTCGTCGTCAAAAAACCCGAGGTCGCGGGTGTGCACCCAGCCCTGCTCGTCGAGCCCGTGGGGGTCGAGCTCGTCAGCCGAAGCCCGCCCCGGCGACTTTTTGCCGGGCCGCCAGTAGCCACTCATGGTGTTGGGGCCGCGAAGCAGCACTTCGCCCGGCAACGCGCCCACGACATCCCGGCCCGCCTCGTCGACTACCCGCACTTCGACCCGTCGCGCCGGACGGCCGCAGGATCTCAACCTGCTGCTGCGTTCGTCGAGGCTTCCGGACAAGGGGTGCTCGGACTGGAGCAACGTTGTTGCCGGCCACGTGCACTCGGTGAGACCGTAGATCTGTATGAACACCTGGCCAAGCAACTCGAGGCCCTGCAGCAACCGATGCACGGGCATAGGCGCGCCGCCATAGATAATCCTGCGCAGCGAAGAGAGGTCGGCGGCAACAGCGTCGCGGTCGAGAACCCGCACGAGCATGGTAGGCACGAGGAAAACCGAGGTCACCGCGTGCACGCGCACCAGGGGCCCGAAGCAACGGGCGTCAAAACGATCGAGTAACACCGCCCGGCCACCGCCGAGCAAGCAAGGCAGCAGCATCGCGCCAGCGGCGTGGGTCATCGGCGCCGCCTGCAACAACACCTCGTCACGGCCGGGGTCATCCAACACCTCGGTCACCGCCTCAACCGACGCGTCGTAACAACGCAGCGGCTGTACGACCCCGCGCGGTTCGCCCGAGGTTCCCGAGGTGTAGCGTATCCTTACAGCATCGTCTTCAGCGGGCGCGGCCCAGCCTTCCTGCGCCCAACCCTTTCCGCCTATGGGGGCAGCCAGCAGTTGCAACCAGTCCTTGCTGCCTACGAATACCAACCGGCAGCCGTCGGGTATCTGTACTGAGCTCACCAGCCCCGCGCACTCGTTGGACACCAGCAGTACGCCGGGACTGCAATCGGCCAACAGCTGGGTAAGCTCGGCCGCCGAACTGCGCGTGTTGAAACTCACCCAGACGAAGCCGGCCACGAGGCAGGCCCACTCGCTGGCCACCATCTCGCAACTGTTGTGCATTAGCACCGCGAGCCGGTCGCCGCGACGCAAGCCCCCATCGGCGAGCCCCGAGCACAGCCCCATTACCATGGAGTAAAGTTCTTCCCAGGTGGTCCGACCCGTTACAGGACCGCCGCCGGGGTCATCAGGATCCGAGCTGACAGTGAGCAGTACGATTTCGCCAGCCCAGCGCCGGGCGGCCTGCTCAATACGATCGGCCAGGTTCAAGCAGCTGGGCCCTCACCGGTGAACTCCAACCACGCAACCTCGACGGCGCGTTCAAGTTCGTCCACCGTGCCGTTGTTCTCGATCACCCGGTCGGCTACCTCGCGGCGCGCATCGTTGTCGGTCTGAGCGGCGACCCGCAGGCGAACCTCGCCTACGGTCATGCCCCGCCCCGACACCAACCTGCCCACCACCAGTTCGGGGTCGGTGACCACGGCCCACAGCTCGCCCACACCGCCGGTCCAGCCGGTCTCGGTCATCAACGCGGCCTCAACCACGACGACGCTTTGCGGGTGGTCGTTGTGGGCATCGGCCATGCGCCCCGCAACCTCGCTTCGGACCAGCGGATGAATGAGCCCATTGAGCTGCGCGAGCTTGCTGCGGTCGTTGAAGACCACTTGTCCGAGTAACAGCCGGTCGATGCTTCCGTCGGCAGCCAGCACATCATCTCCGAACAGTCCGAGCACCGCCGCGTGCCCGTCGGTACCCGGCAAATAAATCTCGTGGGCAATACGGTCGGCGTCGATAACCACTCCGCCGAGCGACGCCATTATGGCGGCGGCCGTGGATTTTCCGGAGCCTATGCCCCCCGTGAGACCTATCATTCTACTCATGGCTTTATTCTAAGGCTGCGCAGGATAAACAGAAGAGCGACGCAGGGGCCAATGGCCCCTGCGTCAATAGAGCCGCATTGGACAAACCCCCACAGGATGCTCGCTCCCCCGGGCCCGGCGACGCGGCTGCAACCGCACTCGTATTTCTGTTGTCGCTGCTCTTCCTGTTCAGCTTTGGCCCCCTCTCGCGTCCACTGGGCCTGGACCCCGCTACCTGGGATTACATGTCGGTAGAGGTTTCGCGCGGACTTATACCCTACAAGGATATTTTTCTTCACAAGACGCCGTTGGCCGCCCTGCTCGGGTCCGCCGGAGCGCTGGCGGCAAGCGCCGTGGGCGCCCGGCCAGTGGCCGGAGTGCACCTGCTGTTCCTGCTGTTCGCGGCGGCTGCCCCGACCCTGCTCTTTGCTCTCATGGGCGGACGGCGGGCGCTGCTGGTAGCACTGTCGTCGGCCCTTTTCATGCTGTCGGCCGACCAGTGGGTAGTCGCCGCTTTGGAAGGGGCCAGGCCCAAGGTGGCAGCCGTTGCCCTGGGCCTCGCCGCACTGCTCGCGACCCGCCGCGGTCGCCCGCTGGTTGCGGGTATAGCCGCCGGGGCTGCTACGTTGTGCTGGCAACCGGGCCTCTGTTTCCTACTGGGTGCGGCCTTCGAACTCCGGCGGGTGCCGTCGTCGCTCCTGCGCTTGCTGGCTGGCACGGTTGCGCCGGTGGCCCTGTTGCTGGCCTGGTTGTGGCATCACGCTGCGCTGGCTGATTTCTTTGCACAGGCGGTGACGTTCAACTTTGACTACATAGCCTTTCACGCCAGTACCCCCTCTCACAGCGTCGCCAGGTTGCTACGCCAGCTGCTCGCCTGGAACGGGCCGGAGATGTTGTTGCTCGTGCCTGCTTTGCTGGCGCTGTTCGTCGCCCGCCGCAACAGCTCCGTGTCGGGACTGGCAGTGGCCACCGCAGCCTACCTGGCCATGACGCTGGTGAACTTCCAGGCCTGGCCGGACACGCTGCTGCTTATTCCTGGGATCGCCGCGCTACTCGGCGCGGGCCTGCCGCGATTGTTCTGCCACCCCGCGATTGCCCACTTACGTTTTGCAGTGCCCCTGCTCGCCCTCGCACTGGCCATGACCCCCAGCCGCGATCGCCTGTTGCCCCCGCTTGACCTGGCGACGCAGCAGGCCAAATTCCAGCGACTGGCGGGCCAGTTGCCCCCAGGCGCACGCGTTATCGCCGTGGGCGTACCCGAGCTGCTGCTCCACCTCGATCGCCGCAACGGCTGGAAGTGGCCTTACATGTGGTTCGGGGTCGACGCTTTCGCCGCAGCAGAGTCGGGAGGAATGGACGCCCTGCTGGCCGATCTCGACAAGGACCCTCCGCGACTGGTCGTAATCGGGCGACGCTGGCACGGGCCGTTACGCCGTGACTTTGACGCCTGGGCCGGGAGTCGCTACAGCCGACAAAGCGTGAGCATTTTTCCGCACACCAAGCGCCCCCTGCAGGTGTACCGACCACTGGAACCTTCACCGCCCGCGGCAAACCCGGCGGCGCCCAAGCGCCCGTAGCAGCTGCCTAGAAGTTGTCCTTGAGCCTGCGCGTGGCAGCGAAGATGGCGACATCGTCAACCGCCGATTCTCCAGACAACGCCATGACCGACGCGCGCAGCTCTTCGCTGTCCGACCTGAGGAAGGGGTTGGTGAGTTTCTCCTCGGCTATCGTGCTCGGGACGGTAGGCAGGCCCTGGGCCCGCAGCGACTCGACGTTGCTGGCTTTCTTCACCAGTTGCTCGTTGCCGGGCTCGAGGGTCAGGGCGAACGCCAGGTTCGACTGGGTGTACTCGTGGCCAAAGTAGACCCTGGTCTCGTCGGGAAGGCTCGCGAGTTTTTCAAGCGACGCTTTCATCTGGGCAGCGTCTCCCTCGAACAGCCTGCCGCAGCCGGCCGCGAACAAGGTATCGCCGGTAAACACCGCCGCCTCGTCGGCGAACCAGTAGGCTATGTGACCACGGGTGTGGGCAGGAATAAAAATCGCTTTGCCACGTAATCCAGACGAGCCACCCGCGCTGCACAGCTCAAAGTCCTGGCCGTCGTCGAGCGGGTCGGTGATTCCGGGAATACGCTCGGCATCACCGGCATAGCCGAACACCCGCATAGCGCCGTCGGGATGCATTGCCGCCAGGTCCATGTTTCCACCCACGTGGTCGGGATGATGATGGGTCGACATTACGGCGACCAGGGTCACGCCTTCGCGCTCGGCCGCCTCGGCAACTGGTCCCGCGTCGGAAACATCAACAACGCCGGCCTCACCGCTCTGCTCGTCTATGACCAGGTAGGCATAATTATCGAAAAGCTGGGGGACGGGTACTACGCGCACAGCAACAGCCCCTCTTCGCTCTTATTCTTCGGAGCTATCGTCGTCGAGGTCGTCCGGTTCCGGCGCATAGGGAATATCCATGTCCAGCGTATTGATGACGGCGCCTTCTTCGTCAAAGTGATCGGCGCGACTGTGCATGACCTGCAGCTCGTCGTCGTAGGTCAACACCTGCTTGTTCGAGCGAACCCCCTGGGGGCTGAACCGTTCTCGCTCCTTAAACCACATGAGCCCGTCTTCATCGAAGAAACCCGAAGAGCGTGCGACCATCTTGCCATCTATCCAGGTGCGATACTCAAAACTGTCGTCATCGCGCCGCTCCAGGCCCAGCATCAGACCACGGTTCACCGGCTCAAGTACCGGACCGTTAAAGCGGGCTATCCTGAGCCGTCCGTAGCGGTCAGGCTCAAAGGTGGGGCCACCCACGTAGTAAGTCATGCCCTCGCTCTGCTCGACGGTGGGCTGAATATCCACTTCAAGCGGGTCCTCACTGAAACAACCGGGCAGCAACAGCGCTACAAAAATGGCAACAACGAGCGCACCCGTTATGCGGTTCTTCACAGTGTCCTTTCTCCTACCATTATGCTGGCCGGCTCAGTCCGCCTCAGCGGCCTCGGCGTGGCTGCCTGCTTGCCGATGGCGCTGGCCAATCGGCCGTCCACCACGGCGACGTGCCTGGCCAGCGCGTCCAGGCGACCGGTCTTGATGCGCGCCTCGCGAGATACCTCGGCGGTTCTCGCCTCCAGCCGACCGAGCCGCTCGCGCACGAGGTCCAGGCTCTCGGCCACACGATGCGCCCCGTTGCTTTGTATCTTGCGAAAATCGCCCAGGCGTGAATCGAGTTCATCTACCCGATCGGCCATCTGCCCGTCTTCGGCGACCGTCTCGCCGGCGGCCTGGCTGACCGTAGACAGCCTCTCCACTCGCGAGTCAAGTTGTTCGAGTCGCGCACGCTGGGCACTGGTGTCGCGCAGAAGACGGGTGACGTGGTCGTCACGCGACTGCACGAGCTCACGAAAGCCGTCACTGTCTTTCTGCCTGCGATCCTGCACGGCGCAGCTTCTTCCCTGCACCCTCGCCAGGCCGTCAACCGCCGACTCAAACCTCGCTGCGCGCGCCCTGAGCTGGCCAAGAATCCCGACGTTGGCAAGCTCGCGCTCCCTGAGTTCGCTTACCTGCCCGCCCAGGTCACCGAGCTCACGGCTCAGCTCCTCCAGCGAATCACGGTCGGCCAGTCCCAGTATGGCCACCAGGCCCGCGCGGCCCTGGCCACCAGCCGAAGCCCTCGCTCTCCCCTCGGCGCTGCCCGACAGCAGGCTCCTCAGGCTGGCCACGGCCGCCGTCGATACCCCGGCGCCCAGGAGGCCCAGGCCCGGCAGATTGAGCCCGGGGATATTGAGCCCGGGGATATTGAGCCCCCGCTTGCCCGTAGCCGCCTTGCCCATAAGCATAACGGCTTCCCGTTCAAAGCTTCGCAATGCGTCCAGGAAACTCGTTACTGATTTCATGAAACTCGTAGAACCGGTCCCGTAATCGGCCATTAGCCTGCCGCCTCCTCATCTCTCCACTCACAACCACTACCGGTCCCTTGACCAGCCGGCACCCGCCAACAGCACGGGTCCATCGGTCAAGGATACTATCGAATGCCCCCGGGGGGCAAACACCACGGCACTATATTTTCAGACGACGCCCTAAACGTGGCCGCTACTGCACAGCCTCCGGTTCCCCGCGGGCTTGCGGGCCAGCCCGGCAACCGCCGTCAGCCGCCGAGTTCGACCAACAGGTTGACCATACGCCCGACAGCATCCTGCAGCGACGATACCGAAATGCGCTCGTCGGGACCGTGCAGGGTTGAACGTTCCTCGGGCGAAGTTTCCAGTGGGACCATGCCGTAGGCGTGGATCCCCTTCTCCCGAAAATAGTGGCTGTCCGTAAAACCGCCCAGCAGGGCCGGCAGCACTATCGATCGCTCGTCCATTGCGGCAGCCACCCGTTCGACCGCCTCGGTCAACTCGTTGTTCATCGGCGACTGGGTCGACGCGAAGCTGAGGATGGGTTCTATCCGGACGTTTGGCCCACCGACGGCCTGGCGAAGCTCTGAGAGAAACGAAACGCAGTCGTGGCCGGGCAACAGGCGGCTGTCTACCTGGGCGGTCGCGGTCGCCGGGATGATGTTGGTCTTGACCGAAGCCTCGAGCATCGTGGGCGCCAAGGTGTCGGTCACCAGCGCGGCCGCGGCCGGATCAGCCATGAACCAGTCCCTGAACTCGACTGACTCCAGGGAACGCTCCAGCTGTCGATACTGCCGGGCGTGCTCTTCGTCCAAGGCCGCGTAGGCCGCGTAATAACCGGCCACTACCGGGGTTACCTCGATCTTTTTCTCGCGCGCAGTGAGTTTGGCCAGCGCGTCTACCAGCCTCGTGACCGCCGTCTCGGCGGCGGGTCGCGAACCGTGTCCGGGCTCGCCGGTAGCTACCACGCGAAACCAGCACGGACTCTTTTCAGCCACGCCTAGCTTGAACACCAGCGGCTTGCCCGGGTCGCGGTTAATGAACCCACCCTCGTTGAGTACGAACTCAGCATCGCCGAGCAGGTCGTAGTGGTTATCAAGCATCCAAGCGGCACCCAGACGACCGCCGGTTTCCTCGTCCGCCGTCGCCAGGAAGATAATGTCCCGCGACAGGGTTGTGCCAGACTCCTTCAGGGCCAGCAAAGCGAGCAGCTGTATGGTGGTGATACCCTTGCAGTCGAGCACCCCGCGTCCGTAAAGCGACCCGTCCTTGACGACGGCCTCGAAGGGCGGAACGCTCCACTGCTCAGGATCAGCTGGAACCACGTCGATGTGGCTCAACAGGATTACCGGCCGGCGGCTGCCGTCCCCTCGTAAGCGCGCGTAGACGTTGCCCCTGCCGGGAGCCGACTCGAACACGCGCGCGTTTATGCCCGACTCTTCAAGTACCGACGCGAGAAACTGTGCGCCACGCAACTCGTTGCCCGGTGGATTTACGGTGCCAATGCGTACGTAGCGCGACAGCAGTTCGACCGCGCGGCTGCTGGCCCGGACCGTCGCCGCCCGGCGGAGGGCCTCGACACTTGGCTTGGAACCAACGGTGGCAGCGACTTCTTCTATACCGGTGCGAACGGCCGGCGACCCTTGGGCCATCGCCGGGGCTGGTAACACCACGGCTGACAACACCAGCAGGCAGCTGAACAAGGACAGGGCAAAGCTGTTTATCCTACTCATAGCCACCCTGCATGATACGGGCTGTTGCCTGCTTGCGCCAGAGGGCGTGCCAGTCCCCGCGAATAAAAAGGTCAGTGCTGCTTTCAGAGCCCGAAGGCCAGCACCAGGGGGATGGCGACCAGTGACACCAGGGTGCTCACAAAAACGGTGGCCGCTACCTCGCTAGCGCCGTCACCATACTTCTGGGCAAAGACAAAGTTTATTAAAGCCGACGGCATTACCGACACCAGCATGAGCACGCTGCGGGTCACCCCGTCCACGCCGGTGACCCAGACAAAGAGCAACGCCACGAGGTAGCCGCCACCCATGCGCGAGACTGTGGCCAGCAGCGGTCCTTTCAGTGAGGGTAAGGCCTGCTGCTGAAGCCGCGCGCCGAGAGCCAACAGCATAAGAGGAATCGCGAGATCGCCCAGCAGCGCGACCGACCTCTGCACCGGCTCGGGCAGTTCGACCCCGGTCCAGCCCACTGCCAGTCCGGCAACAGCCGCGTAAATATACGGAAGGCGAAAAACTTCTCCCGGGCGCTTGCCGCCGGCCACGTAGACACCGAGCGAACTCATCAAAACCGACATCGTCGCGAACACTATCACCCCGCGCACCAGCCCTTCGTCGCCGAACGCGAACAGGCACAGGGGTAGCAGCATGTTGCCGGCGTTCATGAACATGGCCGGCAGAAGGTAGGGGCCCGGCCGGCTGCCCGAGGCGGCGAACAACAGCCTGGCCACCAGCGCCGTGCCGGCGACCAGGACCAGGCAGGCGGCAACCAGTATGCCCGCCTCGGCCGCGTGAACTGTACCGCTCGATAGAGATGAGAACACCAGGCAGGGCGCGCCAATGTACATGACCACCTCGGTGAGCGTGTCTATCGACAGCCTGCGCCAGTGAGCCAGCCCCCACCCCACACCGGCGAGCAGAAAAACCGGGGCTACCGTCCTCAGTACTTCGACACTGTCCACTACTGCACCTTTGTATCCCCGCGTTCATCAGCGACCGTCCCGACGCCAGACGGCGCGGCCTCGCGCGGTTTTCGATACCCGCGCGCCACCAGGTAAATCTCGCGCGAACCCTTCCTCGTGGTGGGCGGCTTAAAGCGCGATACCTTGTCAAAATCCGTGCGCAGGCCGGCCGTTATTTCCTGCGGAATGTCGGCGAACAATTTTATGACCAGCACACCCCCCTGGGATAGAGTCCTGCCGGCAACGCCTATCGCAAGCTCGACCAGGCGCTCGTGCCGCGCTCGATCGGCGTCGCGTACACCGCTCAGCGAAGGCGACATGTCGCTCAACACCAGGTCGGCGCTCCCGCCCAGCTCTTCGAGCAACCCCCGGCAGACAGCTTCGTCGGCGAGATCGCCAACCAGGGTGACAACGTTGGCGATCTCGAGTTTATCCACGGCCAGCAGGTCAACTCCCACAACCCGCCCATGCCCACCCACGGCCGCGGCGGCGACCTGCAGCCAACCCCCTGGCCAGCAGCCGAGATCGAGCACCCTGCCCCCACGACGAAAAACACGGAACTTGCCGTCAATTTCGCGCAGCTTTAGGGCCGCCCGGGATCGCAGCCCCTCGTCTTTTGCCCTTCGCCAGGCCGCGTCGTGGTGTTGGTACTTTGCCATGAACGATAAAGCGCGGGCAGCACTTGAGGACAGCCCGGGCCTCGGGCACAGTGCCCCGGGAAGAATGCCCTAAGGGCAGGTCCCCAGCCAACGATGCCACTTGATCTTGACAGCCTTAACCCGGCCCAGCGCCAAGCCGCCGAACACGACGACGGTCCCCTGCTCATCCTGGCCGGCGCGGGCAGCGGAAAAACCCGCGTCCTCGTGCACCGCATAGCGCGCCTGCTCGAAGAGGGCCGGGCCCGGCCCTGGGAGATCCTGGCCGTTACCTTCACCAACAAGGCCGCCCGCGAACTGGTGGAGCGCTGCCGCTCAATGGTGGGCGACACCGCCGATGAGCTGTGGGTGGGTACCTTTCACGGCATGGGGGCGCGCCTGCTACGCCGGCACAGCGAAGAGCTGGGCTGCTCCCGGTCCTTTACGATCATGGACGGAGACGACCAGCTCAAAATTGCACGCAACGTGATAACCGACGCCAAGCTGGACCCCGCCGTACTGAGGCCCGAAACCCTGCGCAACTTCATAGAAAACGCCAAGCACGAGGCCCGCAGCCCGGCTGACGAAGAAGCCCGCGGCGCCTTCGACGACCTGGTGCCGCTTTACGCCGCTTACGAAAGACGCCTGCGCGCACTCGACGCCATGGACTTCGGCGATCTCATAACACGGGTACTGGAATTGTTCCGCGGGGCACCGGGGCTGCTCGAGCGCTACCAGCAGCGCTTTCGTTACGTACTGGTAGACGAGTACCAGGACACCAACCACGCCCAGTACCTGCTGGTGTCGCGACTCGCTGCCGGCCACGGCAACCTCTGCGTGGTGGGTGACGACGACCAGAGTATCTACGCGTGGCGGGGTGCCAGCCTGCGCAACATACTGGAGTTCGAGCGCGACTTTGCCGGTGCCGAAGTTGTGAGGCTCGAACAGAACTACCGCTCCAGCGGCAACATAGTGGCGGCGGCGCACGGGGTGATAGCCAACAACGGCGACCGCAAGGACAAGCAACTGTGGACCGATGCCACCGCCGGCCGAAAAATACACGTGGTGACCACCACCGATGAGCGCGACGAGGCACGCTACATAGTGGCCCAGGCCGCAGAGGGCGACCCCGGTGACGTGGCCGTGTTCTACCGCACCAACGCCCAGTCGCGGGCGATAGAAGAAGAACTCGTGCGCTCCCGCATGCGCTACGTAATCGTCGGCGGCACCCGCTTCTACGAACGTCGCGAGATCAAGGACCTCGTTGCCTACCTGCGCTTCATAGCCAACCCGCGCGACGAGATCAGCCTCGCGCGGGTGATAAACGTGCCCGCGAGGGGCATTGGCCGCACGACCTGGGAACGGCTGATAGTAGAGGCGCGCAATCGCGACGGCACGGCCTGGGATTTGCTCGAAGGCAGCGATCCGTTGTCGTATGTTTCGCCCGCGCCACGGCGTCGGCTCAACGACTTCCGGGTACTTGCCCGGCGTTGGCTGGCCATGGACAGGGCCGCGGTAACGCCGCTGCTCGAAGCCATACTCGAAGACACCTCCTACGAGGACCACCTGCACGACCACGACGGCGACGACGCCGACAGCCGCATTGAAAACGTACACGAACTGCTGACAGTCAGCCAGGAGTTCGACGAGGAATACGACGAACGCGAATTCGCCGACCCCGACGATAACGCTGACGACGCGGACCCCACCCGCTTCGACCCCGTACTCGGAGCGCTGGCTACTTTTCTCGAGCGACTGGCGCTCAACGCCGACGTCGACAGCTACGAGGAGCAGGGTGGCCACGTGACACTGATGACCCTGCACAACTCCAAGGGACTGGAGTTTGACCGCGTGTTTATAGCCGGTGTCGAAGAGGGCGTCTTTCCGCACGCGCGCTCCATGGCCGAGGACGGGCGCGGCCTGGAAGAAGAGCGCAGGCTTTGTTACGTGGGCGTCACCCGCGCCCGCCGCCAGCTGTCGTTGCTTCACGCCAGCAGGCGCAGCCTGTACGGCACACTGCAGGAAAACCTGCCATCAAGATTCCTCGACGAGCTGCCCGCAGCCGTGGTGGAAAGAATCGTCACCCCGCAACGCAGTACTCGCGGCGGCATGTCGACAAATAAGAGCGCCCGGGCTTATGGCGGCCAGGGCTATGGCGGGGCGCGCAAGCAGAACGACCAGTCCGACACCACGCCGGCCGGCCGCTCTTATGCCCAGCAGACCTGGGCCGAGGGCGCCAGGGTCGTGCACCCCATGTTCGGTGCCGGTCGCGTGGCGAGTTGCTCAGGAAGCGGCGACTCAGAAAAAGTCGAGGTCCGCTTCGACCAGGCTGGCCTCAAGCGCTTGGTGGTAAAATTTGCCAAGCTCGAGGCGGTCTGACGCGGACAGAATCGCCCGGGAGAAATCGACTCGATCAGCGCGGGGGCATCGCCCTGGGCCCAACCGTCTTTGTGCCGATGGGGTCAGGCTCTTCACGTTCACCGGTCATCCACGACCCCACGAACTGTATGGGTTTGAACACCAGCAGCTCGAGCAACTTACTCACCGGGTAAACGAGGTAGTACACAACTTTGAGCGGCTGTGAATCCGTGTCCTCGTAAGCGCCGGTTTCAGACGAACTGGAGCCGGCCACCGCGTCCACGGGGCTCAGCGCCGGTAATAGCGACGCCGACAACAGCAGCACCGTCAGCAGGGCGACAACAGCTGGTCTTACTGCAACTGGGCGTAATCGTTTCACGGTACCCTCAGTGTACACCAACCCGGCCCGCCGCGCAGCCGACTAGCCCTCGGCCCAACCTATCCAGCTCAACTGCCGGCCCTGTTCGGCGCGATTGGCCCTCACCGAGTAGTAGTCCTCGGCGTGACAGCAGGTGCAGGGGCCCGTTGATTCTATACGCGCCGCGCTCACGCCCATGGCCACGAGACGGGCGGTGTTAATGGCCCTGAGATCGAGGGCCGGTCGACCGGCAGCAGTGGTGGTAGTGCCCATACCCGCAGAGCTGAAACGCTCGACCAGCTCAGCGGACACCTCGTAGCAGCACGGTCCCACCGACGGACCCAGCAACACCCGCAGGGCGGAGGCCTGGTAGCCGCTTGCCAGCGCATGCTCCACCGCGGCGTCAACGATGCCGGCCAGGCTGCCCCTCCAGCCAGCGTGCACGGCCGCCGCCCATGACCTGTTGTCGACACCAGCTGTGGCTTCGTCGCCAGCCTCTCCAGGAACGTCGGCCAGCATGAGCAGGGGCACGCAGTCGGCGGTCCGCACCGCCACTATCGACCCGCCCCTGCTCACCAGCCCGTCGGCCTCAATTTCATGGCCACCCGGAGCCCGCGCTGTTCCTGGCGCGGCCGCGGGCAGCTCGACCACGCGCCGACCGTGCACCTGCCTGGCCGTCAGTAAGCCGGAGGGTGGAACGGGTTCGCGACCGCCGAATCCCCAGCTGAAACCCGGCCCGTGGGCGGCAGCGCCTAATCCCTTGTCAGTGGTCAGCATTCTGATAGTGTCCGTGTTTTGCCAACTCGAAGAAAGCCTCCTTATGCAGACAAGGATTTCCGCAGCCATGGCGACACGCCCCCGCACCACTGCCCCTGCAGCCCACCAGGCCTGGAGACAGTGACGTGAAAAAAACCATCCGGGTGGCCGGCGCACGCACCAACAACCTGCGCGAAGTCAGCTGCCGATTTCCGATGCGCAAGCTCTCGGTCGTTACAGGCGTATCGGGGTCGGGTAAGTCATCCCTGGTTTTCGACACCCTCTACGCCGAGGGGCAAAGACGCTATGTACAATCGCTATCCACTTACGCGCGGCTCTTCCTCGAGCAGATGGAACGCCCCGACGTTGACTCCATAAGCGACATTCCCCCCGCCATCGCCCTCGAGCAGAAAAACACCATCCGCAACGCGCGCTCGACGGTGGGCACCATAACCGAGGTCCTCGATTACCTGCGCCTGCTCATGACCCACGCGGGTACAGCGAGCTGCGTGGACTGCGACCAAGAGCTCGGCGCCGACGGCCCGGCCGAAGCCGCGGCGCGGGTACTCGAGTGGGAAGAAGGCCTGCGCCTGCTATTCCACGCGAGGGTGCCGTTGCACGGCCTGGAACCCGAAGAGGCGGCAGCAGCCTTTGCCGGGCAGGGCTTCAACCGCTTGCTCATAGACGGAAAGTCGGTGGACCTTTCGGAAGCCGGCAGCGACTACTTCAAGCGCGACGAAATCGACGTTGTGCTCGACCGCCTGGTTCTCAGGGCCGACAGCGCAGAGCGAGTGCAGGAAGCCCTGGAGCACTGCTACGAACTAGGCGACGGCGTGGCCAGCGTTTCGGTGCAGGGCGAGCCCGAAACGCGGGCGGTCTATCGTAACGCCTTCTGCTGCCGCTCCTGTAGCCGCGAGTACACGCGGCCCTCACCGCACCTTTTCAGCTTCAACAGCCCGCTGGGAGCCTGCACCACCTGCGAAGGATTCGGTCGCGTGGTCAACCTGAGCTTTGACAAGGTCATCCCCAACCAATCGCTTTCGCTGCGGGGTGGAGCCGTGGCCCCGTGGAGCACGCCAGCTTTTGCCGAGGTGCAGGAAGACTTCGTCAAGGCGGCCGAGCGCCTGGGTTACTCTACCGAACTGCCCTGGGCACGGCTGCCCGAAGAAGTGAGAAACTGGGCCATCGAGGGTGACCGCGACAGCCCGGGGGTGAAGGGTTTTTTCAAGTGGCTCGAAGGACGTCGCTACAAAACCCACGTAAGAATACTGCTCGCGCGCTACCGCAGCTACCACCAGTGCGAGGACTGCGGCGGCCAACGACTCAAGCCCGAGGCCCTGGCCGTCAAGATAGGACGGCGCAACGTAGCCGACTTCTGTGCCCTCAGCATTGCCGACCTCGCCCGTATCATGGCCCGCCTCAAGCTCACGCCCGAGGCCACCGAGCGCACCCGCCCGGTCATGCGCGAGATCCGCAATCGCCTGGCTTACCTCGCCGACGTGGGGCTCGGCTACCTTACGCTCGCGCGGCAGGCCCGCACCCTGTCGGGAGGAGAAGCCCAGCGCATCCACCTGGCGGCCGCGCTGGGAAGCGCGCTCACCGACACCCTCTACGCACTCGACGAGCCCACCGTGGGCCTGCACCCGCGCGACAGCCGCATGCTGCTCAAGGTACTCAAGCGACTCACCACGCTCGGCAACACCGTGGTGCTCGTAGAGCATGACCCCACGCTCATCAACGGCTCCGATCACGTGGTGGAGATCGGCCCCGGCGGTGGCCGCCTCGGCGGCAAGCTGGTCTACGAGGGTAAGCCCGCCGGGCTCGCGGGTACCGACACCGCGACCGGGCGCGTGCTGCTCATACGCACCATCGCCCGCCAGAAACGCAGCCTTACAGACCGCGGTTCGCTGCTGATACGCGGCGCGAGGGAAAACAACCTCGACATAGACGAACTCAGCATACCGCTGGGGCAACTGGTGTGCGTGACCGGGGTCTCGGGCTCGGGCAAATCGACGCTGGTCGAGCAGGTACTGTACGAGGGCTACCTGCGCCACACTGGCGACGGCGGCCAGGAAGCCGGCGAGTGCGACGGCATTGACGGCTTCGACAAGCTCGACAAGCTGTTGATGATGAGCCAGGCCCCCATGGGCCGTTCGCTGAGGTCGAACCCGGCTACTTACCTGAAGTTCTACGACGACATTCGCAAGTTGTTCGCGGCCACTCCGGCTGCCCGACGCGCACGCGTCAACGCCGGGGCGTTCTCGTTCAACACCTCGGGTGGCCGCTGCGAACACTGCCAGGGCACCGGGTCGGTCACCATCGAAATGCACTTCATGGCCGACATAACCGTGCCCTGCGACGACTGCGGCGGGCATCGTTTTAAAAAACGCGTGCTCGAGGTGCGTTACCAGGACCGCAACATCAACGACGTGCTCGGCATGACCGTGGATGAAGCGCTCGAGTTTTTTGCCAATCGCCCGGCCATGGCTCGCAAGCTCGGTGGGCTAGTGGCGGTCGGGCTGGGCTATCTCGCTCTCGGGCAGGCCACGTCGACGCTTTCGGGTGGAGAAGCGCAGCGCCTGAAACTATCTTCGTTCCTCGCCGAGGAGAACAAGGCCGGTCGCACGCTGTTCATATTTGACGAGCCTACAACCGGGCTTCACCTGCAGGACGTACACGTGCTCATCGGTGTACTCGACGGCCTGGTCGAGCGAGGCCACTCGGTACTGGTGGTGGAACACCACACCGACTTCATTTCCCACGCCGACCACGTCATAGACCTCGGCCCCGAGGGCGGCGACGGTGGCGGCCGCCTGATCGTACAGGGCACGGTGATGGATGTAGCCGGCTGCGAACAGTCTCACACCGGCGTCGAGTTAAAAAAGCACCTCGAGCTCTAAGCCCGACGGCAGCTGCGCAGCCAGCGGCCGCGGTCAGGCGGTGAACTCGACCTGCTGCAGCTGCATGCCCGAACGGTCGAGCAGCTCCTCTATGGTATCGAGCTTGTAAGCCTTGGCGTAGACCACGCGCTTGACGCCCGTGTTGACCAGAACCTTGAGGCAGTGAATGCAGGGCGTATGGGTAACATACACGTCGGCGCCGGCGATACCCGAGCCGTTACGCGCGGCCTGGGCTATGGCATTGATCTCGGCGTGTATGGTGCGAAAGCAGTTTTCCTCGATATTGCCATCGGGGGTACGCGACTCGTAGACCAGGCAGCCCACGTCGAGGCAGTGGGGCATGCCGGCGGGCGAGCCGTTGTAGCCCGTGGCCAGTATGCTGCGCTCGCGCACTATTACCGCCCCCACCTGCGCCCGCGTGCAGGTGGAGCGCTTGGCCACCTCGGCGGTTATTGCCATGAAATACTCGTCCCAGCTTGGTCGTTCGTGCATCGTGCGCTTCTCCGGTGGCTTTTCTACCACACCCGGCCGCGGTCGCCACCGCGCCTCCCCCGTCCCGAATTGACCCGGCGTCGTGCCCGACTAGAATCCACGATTCGAGCGGGTGTAATTCAGTGGTAGAATGCCAGCTTCCCAAGCTGGACGTCGCCGGTTCGAGTCCGGTCACCCGCTCCACTTGTTTTGTCCTTGAAAACCCCGGCTGTCCCGGATTGAAACAGACCGCTTGGCTGGTCGCCCCGCAGGCGTTAAATTGTTCTGTGCCTGTCTCTCCGGGGAGCGGTAGGCCAACGGAGTACTAATTTGAGCACCCGAACCAGGTTCACCATAGGCATCGGCGTCATCATAGCGACGGTCGCCTTTCTCATATTCACAGCGGTTGACCAGACGCGCATGTACATGGTCACGGTCAGTGAGTACTTGCAGGCCGACCAAGCCTTTGCCGATTCCACCGTGCGCGTGGCCGGCCGCGTGGCTCCCGGCTCGATCGAGTGGGACCAGCAAAAGCTGCGCCTCAACTTCACGCTCGACGACATGGAGGAGGACCAGTCTATCGAGGTGACCTACGAAGGCATCGTGCCCGACATGTTTGCCGAGGACCGGGACGTCGTGGTCGAGGGTCCCTACGCCGGCGCGCAGGCTTTCGAGGCCGACACCATCATCACCAGCTGCCCATCCAAGTACGAACCCGAGCAGACGGGACACGAATGATAGCATTGGGGACCCTGGCGCTGTGGTTAGCGCTGATGGCATCGGTATACGCCGTGGCCACCTCTGTGTATGGCGCCCTGCGGGGTCGAGCCGACTTCGTGGCCAGTGGCGAACGCGGGGCGTGGACCGCCATGGCTTCGATCGTTGTAGCCACCGGCGTAATGCTGCAGGCCCTGGTCACCAGCGACTTCAGCATCCGCTACGTCGCCGGCTACTCGAGCACCACCCTGCCGCTGCGCTACCGCATCTCGGCCTTGTGGGGCGGCATGGAAGGCTCGCTGCTCTTCTGGGCCTTAGTACTGGTGGTGTTGAGTTCACTGGTGCTGTGGCAGAACCGCAACCGCAACCGAGAGCTCATGCCCTGGGTCACGGCCACGCTGATGACCATCACTGCCTTCTTCGCGCTCATGCTGGTGTTCCTGACGCCGCCCTTCGCGACCCTGCCCTTCGTGCCCGCCGAGGGCACCGACCTCAATCCCCTGCTGCAGAACTACTGGATGTCCATCCACCCGCCCGCCCTGTACCTGGGATACGTAAGCTGGTCGGTGCCCTTCGCCTTCGCAATTGCGGCGCTAGCCAGCGGCCGACTCGACGACCTGTGGATACGCACCACGAGGCGCTGGGTGCTGGCGGCGTGGTTCTTCCTGTCGATGGGCAACCTGCTGGGCGCGCGCTGGGCCTACGAAGTGCTGGGCTGGGGCGGCTACTGGGCCTGGGACCCGGTGGAGAACGCCGCGTTCATGCCGTGGCTGACAGGCACGGCCTACCTGCACTCGGTGATGATACAAGAGCGCAAGGACATGCTGAAGGTCTGGAACATGGTGCTCATCATCATGACTTTTTTGCTCACGATCTTCGGCACCTTCCTCACCCGCAGTGGCGTCATCTCCTCTGTCCACTCGTTTACTGAATCGGGACTCGGGCCATGGTTCATGGGTTTTCTCGTATTCTGCCTGGCCGTGTCGGTTTCCCTGCTGCTGTACCGGCTCGACCGCCTGCGTCCGCGTCACGAACTCGACTCGCTGATTTCGCGGGAATCGAGCTTCCTGTTCAACAACCTGGTGCTGGTGGGCATAGCCTTTGCGACACTCTGGGGCACGATATTCCCAGTTCTGTCGGAGTGGGTGCGCGGGGTAAAGATCACCGTGGGGCCGCCGTTCTTCAACGCGGTGAACGCACCGCTGGCGATCACACTGCTCTTTCTCATGGGAGTTGGCCCGGCCATCGCCTGGCGCCGGGCAAGCCTGGCCAACCTCAAGCGTAACTTTCTCGGCCCTGGGCTGGCCGGCCTGGGGGCGGGCCTGGTGGCGCTGCTCGCCGGCCTGCACTCGCTGTCAGCGGTGCTGGTGGTGTCATTGTCGGTGTTCGTCCTGTTCACACTGACCGCCGAGTTCTATCACGGTGCCGCGGCCCGTTCGAGGGTCACGGGCGCGGCCTGGCCCTCGGCGCTTCTCGACCTGGTGACTCGTAACCAGCGGCGCTACGGGGGCTACATAGTTCACCTCGGGATAGTGTTCATGTTCCTGGGCGTGACCATGTCGTCGGTATACCGGGTTGAAGAAATCCACACCGTCGACCGCGGACAGGAGTTCCAGATAGGCGACTACACTCTTAAGTACAGCAACATGGAGACAAGCAGCGACGACCATATGGATCGCCTGATCGCCACCTTGCAAGTGAGTCGCGACGGCAAGGTCATCGACGAGCTCAAACCCGAAAAACGCTTCTACCGTAAGCCCGAGCAGCCGGCCACTGAAGTGGCCTTTCGCTCGACGCTGAAAGAAGACCTCTACGTCATCCTCGGCAATCTCGGCGACAACGAGACCGCGACTTTCCAGGTTTACGTGAACCCGTTGGTCGCCTGGCTGTGGATAGGCGGCATCGTGCTGGCGCTGGGCACCCTGGTCTGCGTGCTGCCCTTCTCGACACGCCGCGAACAGAAAGTCTCCGTCCCAACGGAAAAGGGCACAAACACGTGACCGGAGTGGCGCCGCAGTTGCGCAGGACAGCCCGGGGGCTGGCGACCTTTATGCTGGCCGCGACAATGGCCAGCGGCCTGCTGGCGACAGCAACGTCGGTCTCGGCCCGGGACATGTCGCAGAAGGAGGTAGAAGAACACCTTACCTGCCAATGCGGTTGCGGCCTCACGGTGCGCAACTGCAATCACCTGCAGTGCAGCTCCGCCCTGCCGATACGCGACGACATAAAACAATCTCTTGCCGCGGGCGAAAGCGGTAAAGATATCCTCTTGCGCTACGCCGACACCTACGGCGAAAAAATCCTCTCCGCTCCCGGGTTCACAGGCTTCAACCTGCTGGCGTGGGTCATGCCGGCCTTCGCCATGCTGCTCGGGGGCCTCATGGTAACGCGGTTTTTGAGAAAACCCGGTCGCCATTCACGAAACGACCGCGACCCGCCGGATGACGACGACGCCTCGGCCGACGGTGGCCAAGCACCGACCCGCGGAAGCGAAGAGGACAAGCGTCGGATCGCCCGCGAGCTGGAGGACCTGCCCCGATGAGCACCCTTGTTGCCCTGCTGGCCATGGCCGCCGCGTCGGCGTGGATAAGCTGGCCGCTGCTGCGCCCGGCCAGCGCCCACCTGGAAACCGAAACCAAGGCCTCAAAAGAACTCTGGGAGCGTGAAAAGTTCGTGGCACTTACCGCCATCAGGGAAGCCGAGTTTGACCAGGCCACGGGTAAGTTAAGCGACGAGGACTACGAAATCCTTCGATCCGACTATGAAGAGCGCGCCATGAAGGCCATGGCCGAACTGGAAAGAACTCCGTCAGTCGAAGCCCCTGCAGTGGCCTCGCATGCCACCGGTTTCTGCGTTGATTGTGGCCAACGCTTCGGGCAACAGGATCGTTTCTGCGCGGCCTGCGGGCGCGAACGCTGATAACCGGACGTGGCTGACTCAAACCAGGCTGGCGCCCCGATCAAGGGGATAGACCAGCTCGTCGAATACTTTGAGGCCGGCTGTACACCGCGCGAGCAGTGGAAGGTGGGCGTAGAGTACGAGCAGCCCGTGGTCTACACGGCCACCGGACAGGCAGTGGCCTACGAGGGGCCCTCGGGTATAGAAGAACTTCTGTCCTTTTTTGCCCGGGAGTTTGGCTGGACGCCGATAGAAGAAGGCGGGCAGGTGATCGCCCTGCACGACGACAGAGCCTCGATCACCCTGGAGCCTGGAGGACAGTTCGAGTTGTCGGGCGCCACCCTGCCCAGCCTGCACCAGGCCGAAAACGAGCTCAACCGCCACCTTGAGCAAGTGAGCAGGGCCGGGCGCGAGCTCGGCCTTTCGTTTCTCGGGCTGGGGATCTCCCCCAAGACCCCGCTGCCTCAAATGCCCTGGATGCCCAAGCGACGCTACCGGGTAATGCGCGAGTTCATGCGGCGCACCGGCACGCTGGGCCACCGCATGATGCAGCAGACAGCCACCGTGCAATCCAACTTTGACTACTCGAGCGAAGCCGACGCGCTGGCCAAGTTTCGCGTCGCGATGGCCGTGGCCCCGTTGCTGGTCGCGGTCTCTGCAAACTCGCCGGTCGTAGACAGTCGGCCCAGCGGTTATCGCAGCTACCGGGCGCACGTGTGGAGCGATACCGACCCTGACCGCTGCGGCTACCTGCCCTTTGTTTTCAACAGCAACTCCTTCTTCGCCTCTTACACCGACTACGCCCTCGACGTTCCCATGTACTTCGTGCTCAGGGGCGAGAACTGCGTGGATTCGGAAGGAATGACCTTCCGGCAGTTCATGCAAAAGGGCGTGGCCGGAGAGCAGGCGACAATGGACGACTGGACCTACCACCTGTCGACTGTGTTTCCCGAGGTCAGGCTCAAGAACTGGATCGAGGCACGCTCAGCCGACAACCAGCCTCCCCAGCTGATGCTGGCGACCCCGGCCCTGCTCAAGGGCCTGCTCTACGATGATGACTGTTTGCTGGCCGCCTGGGACCTGCTCAAGGATTGGCCGCTGGACCACCTGGCCGAGCTGCACGAGAATGCGGCCCGCCTGGCGCTGTCCGCGAGGGTCAAAACCCACACTCTTGGTCGCTACGGCCTCGAGTTACTCGAAATTGCCCGTGAGGGCCTCAAGCGACAGGCAGGGGCCAACCCCAAGGCCATCGATGGGCAAGGCCGCGACGAGACACGCCATCTCGACAGCCTCGAAGAACTGCTCGCGGCCGGTCGCTGCCCGGCAGACGAGATCATCGAACTGTGGGAGGGACCCTGGTCCGGGAACGTCGACAGGCTGATATCCCAGGCAAATTGCGCCCATTAGTGGTTATTGCACCATTCTACCTAACCCCTTGCTGGCACAGGTTTTTCTCTAACCCCCCATGTGGGTGGCACAAAAAAATACCATTAGTGTGCAGAAACCTATTGACAGGTGGCGCATCAGAGTGGTTTATTAACGCCCATCGGGAGTGATTCTTTTCAGGGGCGACCAACCACAGGGTCCTACTACCCCCCCCTGCCCGTAAAGCCGCGTAGCACGGACCGCCAGAGATACAGGGGAGTATTCCTACAATAAACGGTCAGCCGGGTGCCAAAAGGCCAAGACCCGGAAACACGGGCGCCGACAACGCCTCCAGTAAAACGGCAGAGTGAAGGAAAATAAGCTGGTCTTATGCTGAATCAGAAACTATTTCATGATATGTTATCTTCCACTACTGCTGGAACTAAGGTCTAATAACGCCATGCATCATCGATGTTTAACTTCTCAACGCGACCAAGCACGAAGTCCTGCCCCGGACTCTAAAACAAGGCGGATAGTTTGATGAATTTATTTGAACCAGACACTTTATTGCCGGCCCAGTTTTTTGCAGCTTTCACCCGTGAAGGTGGAATGGCGCGCGAGCGCAGGCTGATGCTCGCCGTACTACAGGACGCCGTGGAGTGCTACCAGAAGTACGCCCTGGCCCGCGACCCGCGTGGCAAGCAGCTTTTTGACGATGCCGCAGAGTGGATAGACACCGATGAGCGCGAATGGTCGTTCTCCTACGTCAATATCTGCGAAGTACTGGGGCTCAATCCCGAATACATCCGCCGCGGGCTTTCGCGCTGGAGGCAGAGCAGGGCACCGATCAAGCGCAACACCGCTCGCATCATATCGCTGTTGGAGCGCGAAGCGCTGTTGACGCAATTCGACGAAGCCGAACCCGTTGCCGCCGAGTTGCAGGAAGCCTCCTGAGGCTACCCGAACGAGGAAAAAGCTTTTATTCGGCTGACGCGGAGAGTCTCAAGCCCGCGATTTACTGAGCTGTCCCCCCATACGGGGGGCAGCTTTTTTTATTGTCTATTGACGACACCCCCACGCCATGTTGACCTTGTCACATGGTTTGGTTTTTCAGAGCAGCGGCAGCTACGACCCTGGCCGTGTTTCTCTGCGCCGCAACGGCAACAGCCGAAACGGGCACTGCCCCGGATACTGCTCCGGGCGACCAACAGGCGCTGCAACCCGACACCGCCGATATTGCAGAAAAAGTCTGGCGCACCCTTGAGTACGACGCTGCAGCCGGGCGTAACTGGGCCACTGACCAGGAAGCCGTGCGCAGGCATTTTGCTCGGACCCCGGAAGAAGCGACACGGATGTTTCGCGAGCAATACGGACCCGACTCCATGCTGACCCGCAGTGCTTCGGCCATCGCGGTCATCACAAACGCGGCTGAACGCAGTGCCCAGCTGCCGCTCGACAGCATCAACTCGGTGACCGAAGGTGTAAACCAGGCAGCCCAGAAGCTGCCTGGAATGGGCAGACTTCCGGCTATCAAGCTCAAATCAAAGGTGGACAGCCACCATTTCGGAGTCAGCCTGACGACGAAGTGGTAAGCGCCTGCGGGCGATTCCCGAGGCCGGCCGACTTGCGGTCGCCTTCGCTCATCGGGTCGCCTACCTGGTTGAATTGCGGCGACTCCCCGAGGTCTTCTTCGGGCCAATCAACATAACCAACGTCGGTGGGAATGCCGTTCATGGCCTCGATCGCCGCCTCAAGCAGTTCGGGGTCAACGTGGGCCATGACCCCCATTTCTTTTATCAACTCGTTTGCCGTCGCCCAGGCTCCGGGCTGCAGCCCGTAAATGTCCTCGTGCACTTCGACCAGCACGCGGCCACGGCGAAGCCCGACCTTGACCGGCTGGTAGGTAAAGCGCCCCTTCGAGCCCACCTTGATGAGTGAAAACACTGCCTCGATATCTTCGGGGTACAAGCGCACGCAACCGTGGCTGACCTGCATGCCCACGCCCCAGGTCTTGTTGGTGCCGTGGATGGCGTAAGACGGCAGGGTGAGCTCTATGCGATGCTGGCCCAGTGGGTTTTCAGGGTCGCCACCGGCGATGGTGAAGTCCCTGCGACCGAGTTCTTTCAAACGCTCGGCTCGAATTGACGCCGGTATCACCCAGGTCGGGTTCCTGGTCTTACCGCGCACCCGGAAGTCGGCCTCCGGTGTCTGCCAGTCCTGCCGACCAAGACCAACCGGGTAAGTGATCACCGTTGACGAACGAGCACCCTTGCGCGGCGAGGGCAGGTAGTAGTACAGCCTCATCTCCGGAATGTTGACCACCAACCCTTCGTAGCGACCACTGGGCAGGATCCACTCTGACGGTAGCAGCAGGGCCACACCCCTGTCGGGCAGCCAGGGATCGACTACCGGGTTGGCCCCGAGAATTTCGTTGTAGCCGAGGTCGTACTGCCGGGCGAGTTCAAGCAGGGTATCGCCGGCCACCACGCTGTGGGTATGACTACTGCCCACCACGGTCTGCGTGCCCTGCGAGCCCTTGTCGAGACCCGAAACAAAAAAGTGGCTGACGACCTCGCGGGGAGGCCAGACCTTCTCTTCAAAACCGCTGGGCTCCACATCGACTCGCTCGTCGGTTAAAGCAGCGGGCTCTGCCCAGCCAGAACGGCTGAGCAGCGGCGCGGCGGCCAGCAACAAGCCCGCCACCAGAAGCATTCTTCTCAGCGGGGTCAGTCGCATACCATCAACCTGCATGAAGCCGGCAGAAGCTTGGGCAACTTCTTCAGTACTTGTCCGCGAAACACCCTGTAGGGCAACGAGCGGCCACTTACGCCGGTCACGAGGCAGTTCACCTCAAGCTCTCGCGCCGCCCGGGCCAGCCCCTCGGTCTCGGTGTAAGTCGTGGTCCAGATGGGTATCACCTGCACCCCCGCCGCGTTAGCCTGCCTGGCCGCAGATGTGAGCGCTTGTATCCCTTCTTCACTCGGAAAAGGGTCTTCTTTGCCGTACAGCATTCCGGGCCACTCCTCGACGTAAATGCAGTATAGCGCTTTTTCGCCCATGCCCTTCACCCTCGCGAGTGCCTCTGCCACTACCCCTGAGCTTTCCCCGCGTACGGCCACAAGGGTCGAACTCGAGTACAGCGGCTTCAAATCCGCTGCCATCGCGAGATTGACTATCCCTGCCTGTATCTCGGGGGCGTGGGCCTCGCCCCGTTCCGACCTGCGAAGGTCTTCGCGCGACACCGACGGAATGTGATGGATCGCTTCTTTAATCCAACCCTCCCTAAGTGCGACACCGTAGATCATACCGGCGGTAGCTATGCCCCCGCCAAAGGCAGTGGCCAGTGGTTTTTCTACTATGTTCACCAACCAGGCCACCACCACCATCGCGGTCGGCACCAGGCCCAGCAGGAACACCCAACCACGCTTCCTGTCGCGCCAGCGCAGAAGGTCAAGCCCGCCCGACTCGATGGTAAACGCGCCCAGCAGGCCGAAGGCGTACATATCGCCCAACACACCCATCTCGCCCTGCGTCACCAGCACAATCACGACGGGCACGATGGTGGCCACCAGTATGGCTATGTGCGGAGTGTTGAAGCGTCGGTTACGCCGCATCATGCGACGGGGAACGTAGTGCAACTCGGCCAGCTTCAAAAAAACGTGGTAGGCACCGATGATGGCCGTGTTGGCCGCGAACAGCAGCAACGACGTAGCGGTAAACACCACCGCCGTCGACAAGAACTGCACGTTGGTCTGGGCCGCGAGGTCAGAGATAAAACGTTCGCTGCCCGGTATCGATACGTTGGCGCCCACTTTTGCCACCGACAGCAAGGTGAGCATAGGCGAGGTCAACAGTATGGTGATTATCACACCCACCATGGCGAACATGGCCGTGCGCTTGACCGGCTGCTGCAACACCGGCGCCAGCTGGCTGATGCTCTCCAGTCCCGAAAAGGCTAACCACGCCGCTCCGAAACCAACCAACAACTCCCGCATGCCCAACTCGCGAACGCCGTCAAAAAGACTGAATAGTGTTTTCCACCCCTCGAGATCGAGACTGGTGAGCATGACCACCAGCACGACCATGTTGGTGAGGAAGGAGGCCACTGCCATCACCAGCGAGAGCCTCGCGCTCTCCCGCACGCCCACGATGTTGACGGCCGCCAGCACCAGCAGGCCCAGGCAGGCAAAAGCCGGTACGTTGCTCGCCACGGTCGGGAAAACACTCGACAGGTAATAAAAACCCGAAGTCGACGAGATCGCGCAGGTCAGGAAGAAATCCACCGTGATGAACATCCCGCCCAGCGCGCCCATTCGCTCGCCGAAGGCCATCTCACCGATCGCCACCACGCCACCGCCGTTGGGCGTGCGCTCCACGATCTCTATGTACTTGATAGAGATGAGCACAAATCCCACCGAAGTGAGCAGAACGAAGAACGGAGCGTTGGTGCCTACCAGCTCGAACAGTATGCCCGGCACGTAGTAGACCGATGTCCCGATATCACAGAACACCACGGCCCATGCCAGCAGCCACGTAAGCTGCCGTGCGCCGTCCTGGGAAGAATTGGATGCAGCCAACAGACCAGCGGGGCAAAGACCGTCGGTTACTCAGGCCTGCTCAAGCTGCAACAGCAGCTCTTCGCGACCGGTCACCGGGGCCGAACACGACGTGCCCCGGCAAAGCCAGGCCGTCGGAACTCCCTCAGCACTATTTTTACCGCGAACAGGGGCTGGGAGCCAGCTTTCGCCTGTGTCATCTGGCAGGCAAAGCACCTCGAGGCCCGGAAGTGGCTGCGCGAGGGCCTCGGCCGTCAGCGATCCGACCGGACCTTGCGAAGGCGCCGAGGGCAGCGCTTTCTCGCCACGGATGACCAATAGGGACCTGCCGCTGACCGTCGCCAGGGTCACCCCGAGCAGGGCCGCGCCACCGTGGGGGTTGGCCAGGGCCGTACCCAGCAGGGCCTCGCGTGACCGTTCAGCCGCCTCGAACCAGTGTTCCTCGGCCGTGAAAAGATACAGCCTGTCGAGCAATTCCAAGGCAATCGCATTGCCCGACGGGACCGCCGAATCCCAGGCTTCGCGGGTACGCGCAAGAGGGGTGTCGGCTCCCGCCTGGGAAAAATAGAACCCGCCCTCGGCGTGGGCAAAACGGTCGAGCAGGCCCTGCCCCAACGCCTTCGCTTCGTCGAGGAAGCGTGGTTGTGAAGTAGCCGTAAACAGTTCCAGGCAAGCGCGGCCCATAAAGGCGTAGTCGTCGAGAAAGGCCCCCACCCGTGCCGAGCCGCCAGCGTGCAGGTGCAGCAGGCCACCGTCGCGGTCACGCATCTGCGACAACACGAAGTCAACCGAAGCCTGCGCATCAGCGACCAGGTCAGCACGACCGGCTGCCCGGCCGGTAGCCGCCATCGCCGCTGCGGCCAGCCCGTTCCAGTCGGCCATCACCTTGTCGTCTCTCGTCGGAGCAACCCTGCCCTGCCGCCGTCCCAGCATGGCGGGCAGCACCCTGCCAAGAAGTTCGCGATCGTTTGCCGACGGCTCACCCGCGAGGGCCTCCAACCTGAGAACGTTGCCAGGTACCGGGGCGCCACCCCCTTCCCAGTTTCCCGCTTCGGTCACGTCGAGCAGTTCGCAAGCCCGGGCAAAATCGGTCGGCGCCACCGCGTCGGCCAATTGCTCGCGGGTCCAGGTATAGAAAATCCCCTCCACGCCTTCGCTGTCGGCGTCCAGGGTGGCCGCGAAACCACCGCCCGGCAAGCGCATATCACGCCTGAGCCAGTCGAGAGTGGAAACCGCGACCTCGAGATACCTCTCATGGCCAGTCAGTTTCCAGGCCCCGAGGTAGCTGGCCGCCAGCGAAGCCTGGTCGTAAAGCATCTTTTCAAAATGGGGGACGTGCCAGACCCGGTCTACCGAGTAGCGATGGAAACCCCCGCCCACGTGGTCGTGCAAGCCACCGTCGGCCATCGAGTCCCAGCTCAGCCGAAGTAATGTACGTCGCTTGTCGTCGGGCTCGTGCGCCTCGGCTGCCGCGAGCAGGTCGAGGGCGCTGCAGGACGGAAACTTGGGCTGGCTGCCAAAACCCCCGTGCTCGCCGTCCACGGTTTCGAGCAAGCCACCGGCCAGCCGCAGCAAGCCGTCAGCGTCAACGGCTCGAGCAGAGTCCCTGTCGCTCACCATTTCACGCCGCAACCAGTCTGCGGTCTTGCCGGCACTTTCGCTGACCTCGTCGCGTCGGTCATTCCAGGCCCTGGCCACTCCCGCGAGCACCCGTCCAAACCCCGGCAGCTGGCCGCGGTCTTCGGGCGGAAAATACGTGCCGGCGTAAAACGGCTCGAGACCCGGTGTCAGAAAAACCGTCATCGGCCAGCCACCGTGACCGGTCATGGCCTGCACCGCGCGCATGTAGAGTTGGTCAAGGTCAGGGCGTTCTTCGCGGTCGACCTTGATGCACACGAACAGCTCGTTCATCTGCGCCGCCAGTGTCGGATTTTCGAAGGTCTCACGCTCCATCACGTGACACCAGTGACAGGCCGAGTACCCAATGCTGAGCAGGATCGGGCGTTGTTCGTCCCGCGAGCGGGCCAGCGCCACCTCGCCCCACGGCTGCCAGGCCACTGGGTTCTCCGCGTGTTGCTGAAGGTAGAGGCTGGGCTCACCCGAAAGGCGATTACACGGGGTCTGCGCAGGCGAAGAGGTGTCCATCACCAAGAATAGTCATAGACTTACAAAGGCCACAATGCGGAAGAACGGCCGAATTCCGCTAGCGTGTTCCACCGAGCCGGTTTATGGGGGTCCGGTGCGCGACTGCTCGCGTCAGCTCACGCCCAGCCGTGTCTCGGCCAGCTTGAGCGCCAGCAGCGCAGCCTCGGTGGCTGCCGTATCGGCCGCCGGATCGTCAAGCGTCGCCTGGGCCTGGTCGCGGTCGTGCGCTGCCGCCTCGGCGTCAATCTCGCCTACCGGTTGGGCGCTGTCGGCGAGTACGGTGACTGTATCGCCCACCACCTCGGCGTAGCCGCCGCTCACTACCAGCTCGTGCTTGTCGCCCTTTGCGTCGGTGTAACTGAGCACACCGGTGTCCAGTCCGCCAAGAAAAGTAACGTGCTCGGGCAGTACGCCAAATTCACCGGCGATGCCCGGGGCCGTAAGCTCACTGACCTCGGTATCGGCGAGGCCCCTTTCCGGGGTCACTATGCGCAGGCGAAGACTCACGTCAGGCAGCCATCTTCTCGGCTTTCTCGCGGGCCTGCTCGATCGTGCCCACCATGTAGAAGGCCTGCTCGGGCAGGTCATCGTGCTCGCCCTCTATGAGTTCCTTGAAGCCCGAGATTGCGTCTTCTCGCTTGACGTAAACACCCGGCGTGCCGGTAAAGGTCTCGGCAACGTGGAAGGGCTGGGAAAGGAAACGCTGCACCTTGCGGGCTCGCGACACCACCAGCTTGTCCTCTTCGGAGAGCTCGTCCATGCCGAGAATGGCAATGATATCCTGCAGGTCCTTGTAGCGCTGCAGCACTTCCTGCACCGAGCGGGCGACGTCGTAGTGCTCCTGTCCCACCACGTTGGGGTCGAGTATGCGCGAGGTCGAGTCCAACGGATCCACGGCCGGGTAGATGCCCAGCTCGGCGATCTGCCGCGACAACACCGTGGTGGCATCAAGGTGGGTGAAGGTCGTTGCCGGCGCCGGGTCGGTGAGATCATCCGCCGGTACGTAAATCGCCTGCACCGAGGTAATCGAACCCTTGGTCGTGGTCGTGATGCGCTCCTGCAGGCCACCGAGATCGGTACCCAGGGTGGGCTGGTAACCCACCGCCGAAGGCATGCGGCCGAGCAGGGCCGATACTTCCGAGTTGGCCTGCGTGAACCTGAAAATGTTGTCGATGAACAACAGAACGTCCTTGCCGTCATGGTCGCGGAAGTACTCGCAACAAGTGAGCGCCGTCAGCGCCACCCGTGCACGCGCGCCCGGCGGCTCGTTCATCTGCCCGTATATCAACGCTGTCTTGTCGATAACCCCCGACTCGCGCATCTCCATCCAAAGGTCGTTGCCTTCACGGGTGCGCTCGCCTACGCCGCCGAACACCGAGTAACCTCCGTGTGCCTGGGCGAGGTTGTTGATCAGCTCCATGATGATGACTGTCTTGCCAACGCCAGCACCGCCGAACAGTCCGATCTTGCCGCCCTTGGCGTAAGGACACAGAAGGTCGACCACCTTGATGCCGGTCTCGAAAGCCTCGACGGCCGTCGACTGCTCGGTAAACTCAGGGGCTGCCCTGTGTATGGGCCACCTTTCGGTAGCCTCTACCGGTCCGCCGCCGTCAACCGGCTCGCCGATGACGTTGAGAATACGCCCCAGGACCGCCTCGCCCACCGGGGTGGTGATAGGCTCGCCGGTGTTGGTCACCTCCGCGCCGCGCACCAGCCCTTCGCTGGAGTCCATGGCTATGGTTCGTACCGTGCTCTCGCCGAGATGGGCCGCGACCTCCATTACCAGGTTGTCGAGCTTGTCGTTGATAGCCGTGTTGGTGACCGTGAGAGCGGTCAGGATGTCGGGTACCTCGCCGGGCGGAAATTCCACGTCCACCACTGCGCCCATCACCTGGGTGATCCTGCCTTTAGCCATTACTGCTCGTCTCCTCCGTAGTTTGTCGACACCGCGCGTTGGCCTGCGGCCCGCGCTCGAGTGCGTCAGTCCCTGTGTACCTTAACCGTTGAGTGCCTCGGCTCCGGCGATGATCTCCATGAGTTCACCGGTAATCGTTGCCTGCCTCGCCTTGTTCATCTGCAGTGTCAGCGCGTCCATCATCTCGCCAGCATTACGCGTGGCGCTGTCCATTGCCGTCATACGCGCGCCGTGTTCACTCGCGGCCCCTTCGAGCATCGCCTGGTAGATCGTGGTCTCCAGGTAACGAGGCAACAGGCCCGCCAGCAGCGCCTCGGCCCCCGGCTCAAACAGGTAGTCGGTGGCCTCATCGTCGCCCTCGGCGCTTCCAGCGTTACCGTCCTGCTGCGACGACACCTCACCTCGATCGATGGGCAATATCTGCCGGGTGCGAACTATCTGGGTCATGGCCGATTTGAACTCCGAGTAAACCAGGTACACGGAGCCGGCGTCGCCCTCGGTAAACAAGCGGGTAGCCTCCGCTGAAACTTCACGCGCGAGCTCCAGGCTCACCCCGCCAGCTACGTTGACGTGCGCAGTCAAAACGCGGTCGCTGCGGTTCTTGAAATAGTCGTTGCCCCGCCGCCCACAAATGGTGAGGGAAGCACCTGCTCCCTGCTCAGACGCCATGAAAGCCTCTGCGGCCTTGGAAAGGTTGGTGTTGTAGGCTCCGCAAAGTCCACGGTCCGACGTGATCAGCAGCACGTGGACGGGTGCGTCGCTGCCCTCGCCCAGGAATGGGTGCGAGGAAGCCTCGACCCTGTTGGCGAGGTTGGTCAGCAGCGACTGAAGTTTTTCAGAATACGGGCGCGACGCGGCCACCTGGTCTTCCGCCCTGCGCAACTTGGCGGCCGACACCATCTTCATGGCCCGCGTTATCTGCTGGGTGCTGCGCACCGAAGAGATGCGCTTACGGATGTCTTTGAGGTTCGCCATTATAGTTGCCGGTCAGTTTTTTCCTTGTTCCTGTTCAGCAGCGCGGCGGTTCAGGCCGCGAAGACTCCCAGGAACTGCTCCAGCGCCGCGTCGAGCTTCGCCTTGAGATCGTCATCGAGTTCTTTTTTCTCGGCTATGGCCGGCAGTAACTCGCCGTGGGAGTTGTCCAGGTAACTCATCAACTCGCTCTCGTAGCGCCCCACATCCGACGGCCTGACATCACCCATCAATCCGTTGGTCGCCGCGTAAAGAATCACTACCTGTCGCTCGATGGGCATGGGCTCGTACTGTCCCTGCTTGAGCACTTCGACGAGCAGTTCGCCCTGGGCCAGCTGTTTCTGGGTGGCGACGTCAAGATCGGATCCGAACTGCGCAAAGGCAGCCATCTCGCGAAACTGGGCGAGGTCGAGACGCAGTGTCCCCGCGACTTTTTTCATCGCCTTGACCTGGGCAGCACCACCCACTCGAGAAACCGACAGGCCCACGTTCACCGCGGGGCGAACGCCTGAAAAGAACAGGTCGGACTCAAGGTATATCTGCCCGTCGGTGATCGAGATCACGTTGGTGGGAATATAAGCCGCCACGTCGCCCGCCTGGGTCTCGATGATAGGCAGGGCTGTGAGCGAACCTCCCCCCACGGAGTCATTCATCTTGGCCGCACGCTCGAGCAGGCGCGAGTGCAGGTAGAACACGTCACCCGGGTAGGCCTCGCGTCCCGGCGGCCGTCTTAGCAGCAACGATAACTGGCGATAAGCGGTGGCCTGCTTGGACAGATCGTCATAAACGATCAGGGCGTGCTGGCCGTTGTCGCGAAAGTACTCGCCCATGGCCACCCCGGCGTAAGGCGCGAGAAACTGCAACGGTGCCGCCTCCGAGGCCGTGGCCGAGACCACTATGGTGTAGTCCATCGAGCCATGTTTCTTGAGGCGGTCTACCACCTGCGCCACCGACGAACGCTTCTGGCCAATGGCAACGTATATGCAAACCACGTCGCCACCCTTCTGGTTGATGATGGTGTCTATGGCCACCGCGGTCTTGCCGGTCTGTCGGTCCCCGATGATCAGCTCACGCTGGCCACGACCGATCGGGATCATCGAATCTACCGCCTTGATGCCCGTCTGCAGCGGCTCGTTGACAGACTGGCGATCGACGATGCCGGGCGCCTTGACCTCGATGCGGCGGTTCTCGCTGCTGTCGATATCACCCAGTCCGTCGATGGGCTGGCCGAGGGCGTTGACCACCCGCCCGAGCAGGCCCTTGCCCACCGGTACCTCGGCAATACGACCGGTGCGCTTTACCTCACCGCCCTCGGAGATTTTTTCCGGGTCGCCGAACACGGCCGCGCCAACGTTGTCCTCTTCGAGGTTCAACGCCATGCCGTAAATACCACCCTCAAACTCAAGCAGTTCGCCCAGGGCGACGCGGTCGAGTCCATGTATGCGGGCGATGCCGTCGGCGCTCGAAAGCACGCGACCGGTTTCACGGATCTCAACCTCGCGGTCAAAGTTCCGTATCTCGTCCCTGATAATATCGCTGATCTCTGATGCCCTGATCTGCATCACTTCTCCCTCGGGTCGTGTTGCCCGATTTCCTTGTTGTCTTTTTCAGTCGTCATTTCTACGTTCGCTCTTCTTCCGGGATACTCGGCCAACGAGACTCAGAGGTTCCCGCCCATGCTGCGGGCCAACCTTCGCAAGCGCGTGCGCACGCTACCGTCAAATACCCGTCCCTGCACATCTACTTCGACCCCGCCCAGCAGGTCAGGATCAACCTCGAGCTCGGGCAGTACGGTGCCACCTGCCCGACCACCCGCGAGATCAGTAAAACGCTGCGCGATGGAATCGAGCTCGGCCGGCGTAAGTTCGCTGGCCGACCTGACCGCGATTCTTACGCGACCCTCGACCTCGTCCTCCATGGCTTGGTAATAACCATTTATGGCCGGCAGTTCGGCCAGCCGGTCCTTTTTCGCGAGCAACCTCACGAAACGCCCGATCGTTGAACCCTCGCCGACACCCGCCACCATGGCGACGGCAATTCGCTGTCGTTGGGCAAGGCCCATGCGGCCAGCGGCCAACGGGTCGCCATCCAGGAGGCCCAGGCCATCGGCGAGCTGGGCCAGCTCCTGCCCGGTTTCCTGCACCCGGTTTTCTTCGCCGGCCAATGAAAACAGGGCCCGGGCGTAGCGCCGTGCTGCGGCTCCCGAAATCACTGGACGCTGTTCTCCCCGGACGTCTTCTCGGCCGCCGATACTTCTTTGAGAAACTCTTCGATCAGGCGGCTGCGATCAGCGTCGCCGAGTTTGCTGGCCAGTGTTGTAGAGGCCAGCTCAGCAGCAAGCCGCGCTGCCTCGGCCCGCAACTCGGCACGCGCTGTCTCGTAGTCACTGCGCGCGGTGCGACCGGCTTCAGTAAGCATGCGCTCGGCAGCTTCGCGTGCGGCCACGAGCAACCGCTTGCCGTCGGCCTCCGCCATCGCCCTGAGCTCGGCCGTGAGTTCTTCGCGCGCCTGGTCAAGACCCGCCAATTTTTCCTTGTACTCGGCCTGAACGCGCTCGGCCTCTTCTTTTGCGCGCGCGGCGGCCGACATGGCTTCCACGAGTTCCTTGCGCCGAGAGGCGAGGAAATCGCGCAGCGGCGCCGAGGTGAAACGGTGGAACAGGAAGACGAACAGGCAGAAGTTGAATACCGAAGCGCCTAAATTGAACCAGTCGCCACTACTGAGATGATGCTCGCTGGGGTGACCGGCATCGCCGGCTGCCAGTGCAAAACCAGCACCCGCGAAAACAGCCACCAGCGTGGCGGCGGCCGATAAAACTGCGGGTCGGGCAAACCGGGCTGCGCGGGTTCCGGTCACGATTGCCCACCGAGGACGGCCTTGACCATCGCGTCTGCCATCTCTTCTGATTGTGCCTTCAAGCTGCTACGCGCTTCGTCGCGACTCTGCCAGACTTCCTTCCTGAGTGCGGCCAGGTTACTGGCGGCCTCTTCCCGGGCTTTCTCAAGAATCGCGGCCTCGTCTGCGCGCGCCTGGCCCCTGACTTCTTCGGCAGCCACTTGGGCCCGGGCCCTGCCGGCCTTGAGCTCCTGCTCGTAACGCTCGTTCATCTGCTGGGCTTCTTCGCGACCGCTCGCGGCAAGGTCCTGGTCTCCGGCCGTGCGCTGTTTGCGCTCCTCGAGCAGGCGCCCGAAAGGTTCAAACAACAGCCGGTTGAGCAGGTAAGCAAGTACAAAAAAGCTTACCAGCTGAATGATAAAGGGAGCTTGCAGTTCGAAATTCATCTATCGAACGGTCCAGTCAAAAGATCCTGTCTCAAGGTCACAGCGCAGCGGAGGAAACCACGCAGATAACCGGTTTGTAGATCAAAGCAGGCCCTTCCAGCGCCCAACGCGCCGAAGCCTCACAGCCTAGCCCTGTTTGGCTAACACCGCCCGAAGAGCTTGTCAAAACAGCTGCCGGGCAAAGACCCGCCAGGGTCAGGCGAGCAGCCGATCGGCCAGCCCGCTAAGCTCTTCTTCCGAATAGAACTCGATCTCCACGCGACCACCCCTGCCCTTGCGACGCACCCTCACGCGGGTGGAAAGCACACGCCCGAGCTGCTCCTCCAGTCCTCTTGTTTCGAGGTCCGCAGAGCTGTCCTTCGAGCCGGCATGTTCCCCATCGTCAGAGCCGCTGTCAGCCTGGGCGTCGTTGATACGGCGTACTTCTTTCTCTGTCTGCCTGACCGACAGACCCCGTTTGCACACGCTCTTTGCCGTCTTTATCTGCAAGGCAGCGGTCGGCAGGGCGAGTAACGCGCGGGCGTGCCCCTCGCTCAATTCCGAGCTCTCGAGCAGTTCTTTGACCGGCGCCGGCAAGCCGATCAAGCGCAGCGAGTTGGCAACGCTTGCACGTGACTTACCCACCCGCCTGGCGACATCCTCCTGGGTGTAGCCATACTCGTTGACCAGTCGCCGATAGGCCGAAGCCTCTTCCAAGGGCGCGAGGTCCTGCCTCTGGATGTTCTCAACGAGCGCAAGTTCGACCAGCTCGGCCTCGGAAACCTCTTCGCGCACGATGACCGGCACCTGCTTCAGACCAGCCAGTGTGGCCGCACGCAGGCGGCGTTCGCCGGCTATGACTTCGTAGCCACCCTTGCTGCGAGTAACAACCAGCGGCTGTATGATGCCGTTCTGCTTGATCGAATCCGCAAGTTCCCGCATCGGCTGCTCATCAAAGTTGCGCCGCGGCTGACCGCGGCCCGCCCAAATGCGCTCGACGTCCACGAGCCCCTGGCCCTTGGGCCAGGTTGGCAGGCCGCCAGCCCCCGGCGTTACTTCTGTCCGCGTAGAGCTTTCCGACGACGGGTCGTCGGCCTCGGCTTCATTGGCAGTGGCCGCCCCGAATATCGCGTCAAGCCCTTTGCCCAGTGCTTGTCTCCTGCTCACTGTGTCCTCCTGCCCGACTCTCCGACGAGCTTGTTTTTAATATTTTCGTCAGCAATTCTTCGCCTGCCGCGCGGTAGGCTTCGGCCCCCTTTGACGCTGGGTCGTACAACAGCACCGGCAAGCCGTGCGAAGGGCTCTCACTTATCCGGACGTTGCGCGGGATGACCGTACTCAACACCAGGCTTTGAAAATGATTCCTCACCTGCTCGGCTACCTGCCGGCTGAGCGTGGTGCGACCATCAAACATTGTCAGCAGGATGCCGTCGACCACCAGCGCTGGGTTGAAAGCGCCCCGTATGCGCTCCACCGTGTCGAGCAGACCGCTCAACCCCTCGAGTGCGTAATACTCGCACTGCAGTGGGATGAGCACCGAGTCGGCGGCCGACAGCGCGTTGACCGTAATCATCCCCAGCGAAGGCGGGCAGTCTATAAGAACGCATTCATAGCCAGACCGCACTTCCTCAAGCTTTTCGCGCAGGCGGTACTCCCTGGCCTCTTGGTTGATAAGTTCAAGCTCGGCCCCCGCCAGGCTGCGGTCAGCAGGAATAACGTCGAGTTCGGCCAGCCCGGTAGTGCACAGGGCCGATGAAGCCGGCGTATCGCTAACGAGGACGTCGTAGACCGTTACCCCACTACTGCTGCTGGCTCCGACCCCGCTTGAAGCGCTGCCCTGGGAATCAAGATCGACGAGCAGCGTACGGTGGCCGGTCAAGGCCAGCGCAGCAGCCATGTTGACGGCGGTCGTGGTTTTACCCACACCACCTTTCTGATTCGCTACCGCTACTATGCGCCCCATCGACCGCTCCCAATCATCCGTTCTTCTCCCCTTGGAATTATCACGCCAGAAGCCTGATTGCGAGCCTTCTAGGCACAATAGCGGGCTCATTCGGCGATTCAGGCGGCCTTATGCCAACCCAGGGCTGGAATTCATTCCGGCTGAGAAATGTTTCACGTGAAACATTTACCGGAACCAGAGCACCACTGAGGCCGACTTGTGAAACGATCTACCACAGACTGAGCCAGAAATTGTTTCACGTGAAACAATTTGGCGATGGTTCAGCCCTGGCCGTCGTCATTCAAGCGATAAACGAAGAGCCGACGGCCACCGGCCTGCCCGAGATCGTAATCCCGCTGCCGCTCGAATCGCAGGCCGCTTTGCCCGGGGTCGGGCTGAGCGGCTGCGCCGCCGGCCATGACCAGCAGGCGCCCCCCCTCGCGAAGCAAACCTGCCCCGGTCTCCATGAAACGATGCGGGGCCTGAAAAGCCCGCGACACCACGGCGTCAAAGCGCCGATCCCGAACCCCAGGAGATTCGACGTCCTCGTTGATCACGCTGCAGCTGGTCAGCTGGCAGCACCTCACCACCTGTTCCAAAAAGCCCGCCCGCTTGCGACGTTTCTCAACCAGAGTCACGCGAACGCCCGGCATAACCACCGCCAGGGGCACACCGGGCAAGCCCGCGCCGCTTCCGAGGTCAACAATGTCCCTGCAGCCTGAAAGGCAGCCTACCAGGGCCAGCGAATCAAGTAGCTGGGCTTCTACCGCCTGTTCTCGAGGGATAGCCGTGAGCCGCTGGACGCTGTTCCAACGGTAAAGCTCGTCAAGATAATCTATCAACCTGAGCCCGAGCTCGTCGTCCAGCGCCAGCCCCAACGAGGCTGCTCCAGCCTGCAGCCTGGAGAGCTCGCCTTTCATGCACTGCGCTTTTTGAGATGAATAGCGATGGCCGACACCGAGGCCGGTGTCAGGCCACTTACCCGGGAGACCTGCCCTAGAGAAGTAGGCCTGATACGCGCTAGTTTCTCCCGGGCCTCGGCCGACAAGCCATGAACGGCCTCATAGTCAAAATCCTCGGCCAGGGAAGTACCCTCAAGCTTTTTCATTCGCTCAACCTCTTCGCGTTGGCGGCCGAGGTAGCCATCGTAGGCAGCCTCGGTCTGCACCAGGGCTGCGAGGTCAGGCTCGACGCGGGGCAGGGCGGTCAAGCCAGCCCGTTCAACCAGGCGGCTCAGAAGCTGGTAATCCATCGCAGGCCGCCTGAGCATCTCCCAGCAACTCGTAGAGCCGGAAGGCACTGCTATCCCCGCCTCACCAAGGCCAGCTCTAAGCTCGCCGTCTGGATTTAGCCGAATTGACTTCAGCGCCGCGGTGGCCCGGCGCAAGCCGCTCTCCCTGCGCTCAAGAGAGGCCAGCCGCTTGCCACTCAGGACG
>Ga0302123_10000197_pt1 | contig 48206 bp, 42 predicted proteins | sample CB21_321_MG_FD_203109 | JGI IMG/M metagenome (GOLD analysis project Ga0302123, IMG submission 203109) | Marine microbial communities from Western Arctic Ocean, Canada - CB21_32.1 | ecosystem: Environmental > Aquatic > Marine > Oceanic | place: Canada: Western Arctic Ocean | collected 2017-09-28 | reverse complement strand
GGATCAGGACCGGCGAGATAGGCGACGAGGCGCTGTAGTGTCCACGTCATCACCAGCAATTGTGCAGATGGAAGGAAACATACCCATGACGAATAGATTTCGGTTGGTCGCCCGATACACGACCCTCCTGTTGCTCGCCCTCGTGCTCCTGCCAAGCATCGCCTACGCGCAGGAAGAGGTCTCTCAGGAGATGTTCACGGTCAACAACACGTGGATGCTGGTCGCCACGTTCCTAGTGTTCATCATGCACCTGGGCTTCGCCACGCTTGAGAGCGGGCTCACACAAGCGAAGAACACTGTCAACATCCTGTTCAAGAACACCGGCATCGTCGCCATCGGTCTTCTGACCTACGCGGTCGTGGGGTTCAACCTCATGTATCCAGGCGACTTCAGCATCGGGCAGTTCTTCGGGTTTGCCGGATTCGGGCTCGACCCCGGTGCTGACGGCCTCACCATCGCCTACGCCGACGGCAACTACACCTACTGGACCGACTTCATCTTCCAGGCCATGTTCGCGGCGACCGCGGCAACCATCGTGTCGGGCGCCGTCGCGGAGCGGATCAAGCTCGGACCGTTCCTGATCTTCACGACCATCTATGTGGCGATCATCTATCCGATCGCCGGATCGTGGAAGTGGGGTGCCGGATGGCTCGACCAGATGGGCTTCTATGACTTTGCCGGCTCCACACTGGTGCACTCGGTCGGTGGCTGGGCGGCGCTAGCCGGCATCATCGTGCTCGGTCCCAGGCTGGGCAAATACGTGGACGGCAAGATTCGCCCGGTCGGCGGACACAGCATGCCACTAGCCACCATCGGGGTCTTCCTGTTGTGGCTCGGTTGGTTCGGGTTCAACGGCGGGTCGGTACTCAGTGCCGACGCCGGGCTGGTGTCGCTGGTCTTCGTGACCACCTCGCTGGCGGCAGCCGCCGGAATCCTCGGCGCGATGGCGGTGTCCTGGTCGGTGCAGCACAAGCCGGACCTGTCCATGGTGCTCAATGGGGCGCTCGCCGGGCTCGTCGGCATCACCGCCGGCGCCGACACGGTCAGTGTCAATTCCGCCATGCTGATCGGTTTCATCGCAGGCGTGATCGTCGTCTTCGCCGTCCTCGCGATCGACCGGGCCAAGCTTGACGACCCGGTCGGCGCGGTGTCCGTCCACCTCGTCTGCGGCATCTGGGGAACCCTGGCCGTCGGCATCTTTAGCGTGAACCCAGAGCACTCGTTCATGACCCAGCTCATCGGCGTGGGAGCCTACGGGCTGTTCTGCCTTCCCGCCTCGTTCGTCATCTTCTACGGCTTGAAGGCCGTGACAGGTCTACGGGTGAGCCCGGAAGAGGAGCGCATCGGCCTCGATGTGGGCGAGCACGGCATGGAAGCGTATGGTGGCTTCCAAATCACCCATCGCTAGGAACGGAATCCGACGCCGGCTAACCGCCGGCGTCGGACCATCAAGACACATTCGACATATATGTAGGTTTAGTCAGAAATAGACAGACAGAATCAAGGAGAAACAAGGAAAATGACGTCAATCCGCACTTCTCGCACTGCCACCACCACTCGTCTGACGCGCTTTGTCCTGGCGCTGACCATCCCGCTCGCGCTGCTGGCGCCCGTCAGAGCCGCCGCCCAAGAGGCCGAAGTATCAGCCAATGCGGGCTTCGTGAGCCAGTACTTCTATCGCGGGCTTCTCCAGAAGACGTCGTCGGCGAGCGCCGGTCTGGACGTGGGTTTCGGAGCCCTGTCTCTGGGCACGTGGCTTGCGGACGTCGGAGACGGTGCCGAAATTGACTTTTACGGCAGCGTCGGAGTCGACGTGGGGGAGGGAAGCCTGAGCGTCGGAGGGACCGCCTACCTGTACACGGGTGAGTTCGACGACACATATCTCGAGGCCAATCTCGGCGCAGGATACGGCCCCCTGAGCGTCGAGTTTTCGATCGGACAGTACGCAAACTTCGGTGGCCCCACCCTGGACTATTGGTTCGCCGGCGTCACGGCGGAACACGAGGGATTCTATGGCACGGTCGCGGGCTTCGGAGCTGACTTCACCGGAAACTATGGAGAGGTCGGGTACGGCTTCTCGGCGGCGGAGCTCGACTGGACGATCTCGGGGATCCTGAGCGATTCAGATCTTTCTGGCCTGGCAGATGGAGACGGGGATCCGACGCCCGGACTCACCCTAGTATTCGGTGTAAGTAAGTCGTTCGGAGGGTGACCGGACATCGGGCACTTGGTGGAGTCCACACACACCACCACCGCCTGTAACTAGCCGAGATTCCGGGCGTAACGTTGGGAAGCATCCGGCATCGGGAGACCTGCCTCAGACTCCCCGCCGGATGCCCGTCCCCGCTCTCCCATGTGCTCCCGAACCTCTGGTAAGATGAATCGTTCATGCGAGCGACTGACGACCTGGAGACATACATGGCAGTTGGTTGGCGTCCCGCTCTACGGCCCTTCCTGGGCGGGACGGCCGTCGCGCTCGTCAGCGGCTTCCTGGCGAGCAGCGCGATGGCGCAGAGCGACAGTGACAAGGTGTCCGTTGCAATCGGCACCGACCTCAGCCACGCCTATTTTGACCGCGGCTTCCTACAAGAGCGCTCGGGACTCGTCGCGCAGCCGTACATGGACATGACCTTCAGCCTGTTCGAGGGTACCGAGGGCCTCCACAGCATCACGTTCACCATCGGGCAGTGGAACAGCATGCACACCGGCCCGAGCGGGAACGACGGGCCGGCCACGAACGTCGGGGCCTGGTATGAGTCAGACTTTTACACCGGCTTCGTCTTCGGCATCGACAACTGGGACTTCGGGCTCACCTACACCGCGTACCTCAGCCCGAACGACATGGCCGGCACCGTGAAGGAAGTGGCGCTGAGCCTGGCGGTCGACGACAGCGCGCTGCTGGGTGGGTTCACCCTGTCCCCGCACGTGCTGATGGCGATCGAGGTGAGCGGACAGGCCGACAGGGGGGCAGGCGAAGGCGTCTACGTCGAACTCGGGGTGGAGCCGGGGTTTCGCCTCGACGGGACGCCGGTATCGGTGTCGTTTCCACTTACAGTCGGCCTGAGCCTGAGCGACTACTACGAGGGGACATCGGGGAACGATGACACGCTCGGTTACGTCGCCCTCGGCGTCATGGCGAGCATGCCGCTCCGCATACCGGAGTCCTATGGCGCCTGGGAGGTCAGTGGGGGCGTCAACTTGCTGTCGCTCCAAAACACGCTGACGACGCTCAACGGCGGTGACGAGTTTCAAGCAGTCGGCACTGTCGGTTTCAGCATCGCGTACTAGCGAGAACGTTCTCGTGCCAATTCGTTCGCCCGTACCCGGACCGCACTGGTCTGGGTTCAGGCTCAGTGTGGAGCTTCCCCTCATCGATGACCACCGAGCGTGCCGGTGACGACACCGCGCCGGTCCGTGAACACTCCCTCGCCGAGAGCCTCCGCGCAGCGCGCGACGAGTACTGCGCCGAGATCCGTGTGGCCCGGGGTGGCTCGCAGGCCGCGGCGGACTACTCAACCCGGGTGGATCAACTCCTGACGCGGATTCACACGGACGTCGCCGCACGAACCGAGACCCCGGTCGCCCTGCTGGCGATCGGCGGGTATGGCCGGCGCCACCTATGTCTGCACTCTGACATCGACGTGCTGATTCTGTTTGGCGGCCCGGTCGCTGCCGCCGAGGAACGTTTCGTCAAGGCGCTGTTACACCCACTCTGGGATCTCGGCTTCCAAGTCGGCCAGCAGGTGCGCCAGCTGAGCGAGCTCGACCAGGTGGAGACCGACAACCCCGAATTTCTCGCCGCGGTCCTCGACTCCCGCTTCTTGACGGGCGATGCCAGTGTCTTCGACCGATTCGAGACCCTTGTCCACGGTCCCGCATCGGTATGGCGACAACCGACAATCGAGGCAATGTTCAACCTGGTCGCCGAGCGCCACCGGCGATTCAACTCCACCATCTACCAACTCGAGCCGGACGTGAAAGAGGCGCCCGGCGCCCTCCGCGACGTCGTGGCGATCCGCGCGCTCGTGGCCCTAACCCGGCCGGGCATAGCTCGCTCCGTGCCGACGACGTCCGGCCGGCTCGACGAGGCACTGGACGAGGCGGAAGAGTTCTTTCTCCGGATCCGGTCACTGCTGCATCTGGAGAACCGGCGCAGTGTGAACGCCCTGAATCACGAAGATCAAGAGGCGATCGCCGAACGGTTCGGGTCACCCGGTAGCGAGGCGCAGGGGCAAGTCGAAGCGCTGATGAGCGTCTACTTCCATCACGCGCGGATAATCGCGCGGATTCTGGCCTCCGCCATCACCCAGGCGAAGCCGCCGTCAGGTCCCGCAACGACGAAGTCGGTTGGCGACAACATATGGGTGACCCGCAACGGGATCGGATTCGTCGACACCGTCCGGGCATCGCTCCAACCACGCACCTGGCTACACGCGTTCCAGGCGGCGATCGACGAGGGGTATCCAGTGTCGCCCGAGACGCTGGCGTTCATTGAGCGGCACGGCGATCGCTACGCAGCTGAGGAGTTCTTCCCGGCTACGGAGGAGCGTGATCAGTTCCTGCACTTCCTCACGCCAAAACCGGGGCTCTACGATCGGCTGTCAGAGATGCACGAGTGCGGCTTGCTCGGCCGCATATTTCCTGAGTTCCGCAAGATCTACTGTCGGGTCATCCGCGACTTCTACCACAAGTACACGGTCGACGAGCACACGCTCTTGACGATCCGCAATCTGTCCGACCTCGCCGCCCCGGACGCCACCCCGCGCCGGCGGTTCGGACGCGTCCTCGCCGAGCTGCAAAACCCGGAGCTGATCGTGCTGGCGCTGCTGTTTCATGACGTAGGTAAGTGGACGGACAGGAACCACGCGGAGGAAAGCGTTCGAATGGTGGAGGGACCGCTCCGACGGCTCCAGGTGCCACCCGAGTCGATCCGCACGGTCGAGTTCCTGATCCGGCACCATCTCCAGATGTCGGTGGCGGCGTTCCGCCGGGACAGCGAGGACCCCGAGGTGGCGCGACAGTTCGCCCGGCTGGTCGGCACCGAGGACAGGCTCAAGATGCTGTGCCTGCTCACGCTCGTCGACATCCAGGCGGTGAGCCCGGACACCCTCACGCCGTGGAAGGAAGATCTCCTGTGGCGTCTTTACGTGGACACCTACAACCGCATCACGTTGGGCTACGGCGACGAGGTGATAGCGAGCGGACAGTCGATCATCTCACATCTCCAGTCCCACCACCCGCCGGAGATCTCCAAAGACCAGGTGACCGGATTTCTCGAGGGACTGCCGCAACGCTATCTGCGCCTCGTCGACCCGCGCACGGTCTATGAGCACATTCGACTGTCACGCGACCTCGAACCGGATGAATTACGTCTGACGCTTAACAAACACGACGACGTCTGGGGACTGAATGTCGTCACCAAAGATCGGCAGCGGATTTTCTCCAATGTCTGCGGGGTTCTCTCATACTTCGGCATGGACATCCTGCGCGGGCAGGCGATGAGCAATCGTCAGAATGTGGTCATCGACATGTTCCGCTTCGTCGACGCAGACCGATTCCTGGAGCTCAACGAGGCTGGCCAGTCCGAGCTGACCAGACTGCTGCAGGATGTGGTCACCGGCAACGTTGAGCTGACGACGATGCTCAAGGGCCGGGACGCGGCGGCACGGGCACAGCGCGGCAAGATCCGAGTCCGCAGCCTGGTGTATTTCGACCACCACTACTCGGATCGCTACACGGTGCTCGAAATCGGTGGCGCCAACCAGTGGGGGCTGCTCTATCGCATCAGCCGTATCATCTCGGAACATGGCTGCGACATCGATCTCGTGCTGATCTCGACCGAGGGCGATCGGGCGATCGACGTGTTTCACCTGACCCGCGACGGCGCCAAGCTGTCGCCAGACATAGAGCAGGACCTTCGGGCCGATCTCGAGCAGACAGTTGGTGCGGCAGATGAAGCTAGTTAAGGCGATTGTGCGATCCAACAAGGTGGACGAGGTCAAGGACGCCTTGGCTGCATGCAATGTGGGTGGCATGACCGTCACCGAAGTGCGTGGTCACGGGCGGCAACGGGGACACTCGGCCGTGTATCGCGGACGCGAGTACGAGGTAAGTCTGCTACCGAAGATGAAGATCGAGGCGGTCGTGCCGGACGAAACGGTCGAGGACGTGATAGACGCGATCATGGCCGCAGCCAGAACCGGCGAAATCGGCGACGGGCGAGTCTTCGTGATCCCGGTCGAGGAGAGCCGCAATATCCGCACCGGCGAACGAAACGTAGTGTAACCACATACATTAACCACAAGAGGGATAGGGAGGACGACGGATGACACCGAACGACGTGATGGCATTAATCAAGGATAAGGGTATTGTGGCGATCGATCTGCGGTTCATCGATTTGCCAGGGCTCTGGCAGCATTTCACCATCTCCGCAAAAGAATTTGATGTCAGCGCCTTCGAGGAGGGGTGCGGGTTCGACGGCTCGAGCATCCGCGGGTTCAAGCAGATACAGGAAAGCGACATGCTCCTGTTCCCCGACGCGACGACCGCATTCGAGGACCCGTTCACCGAGCACCCCACCCTGAATATGATCTGCAACGTCAAGGATCCGATCACGGGCGAGAGCTATTCTCGCGATCCCCGCTACGTCGCCCAGAAGGCCGAGGCGTATCTGAACAGCACCGGGATCGCGGACACGGCCTTTTTTGGACCGGAACCGGAGTTCTTCATTCTTGACGACGTGCGGTTCAGCCAGGGCCAGGACCACGGCTTCTACTATCTCGACTCGAAGGAGGGGTTCTGGAACAGCGGGCGCGACGAGCAGCCCAACCTCGGCTACAAGGTGCGCTACAAAGAGGGCTATTTCCCGGTTCCGCCGATGGACAGCCACCAGGATCTCCGAACCGAGATGATGCTTGAGTTGGAGAAGATAGGGGTCGAGATCGAAGTGCACCATCACGAAGTCGGCACCGCCGGTCAGACGGAAATCGACATGCGGTTCGATTCGCTGGTGAGCATGGGCGACAAGCTGCTGAAGTACAAGTATGTCGTCAAGAACGTGGCGCGGCGACACAACAAGGCGGTGACGATGATGCCCAAACCTATCTTCCAGGACAACGGCTCTGGCATGCACGTCCACCAGAGTCTCTGGAAGGACGGAAAGAACACCTTCTTCGATCCTGGCGCCCATGCGGGACTCAGCAAGACGGCGCTCTACTACATTGGCGGGATTCTGAAACACGCTCCCGCCCTGCTGGCATTCTGTAATCCGACCACCAACTCGTATCGCCGTCTGGTACCGGGTTACGAAGCGCCGATCAACCTGATCTACTCGTTCCGAAACCGGAGCGCCGCGATCCGGATTCCGGTGTATTCGGCAAGCGAGAAGGCGAAACGGATCGAGACCAGGTTCCCGGACCCGACATGCAATGGCTATCTGGCGTTCAGCGCGCTGCTGATGGCCGGACTTGACGGCATCCAGAACAAGATCACGCCGCCGGGACCACTGGACAAGGACCTCTACGATCTACCGCCCGAGGAGATGGCCAAGATCGCGAGCACGCCGGCGAGTCTGGAGGAGGCACTCGACGCGCTGGCCGCGGACAACGACTTCCTGTTGAAGGGCGATGTGTTCACATCCGATCTCGTCGAGACGTGGATCGACTTTAAGCGCGGCGAGGTTGATGCGATTCGCCTGCGGCCGCACCCGTGGGAGTTCGCGATGTACTTCGATATCTAAAGTTAGACGAGGCTTCGCCCCGAACCCGACGCGGACGCTCCGCGGGGACCCCGAAGGCCCCACGCCGCGCCCGCGAGCCGCGCACGTGCGCGGCGTGGCCGCCTAGACGGGCTGAACCACGCGGCACTGCGACCGCGTTTGCGGAACACTCGACGACCACCGGCCCGCTCATGCGGCGCCGGTGGTCGTTGTTCAGAGTCGCCGGCCGCCCGCCACACACGGTCGATGACACCTCCATCCGCACACCCCGTCGCCGCCCGGGATCTGTTCCTCTCCGCGGATCTCTCCGACGACGACGCGCGAGGCTATCTTCTGTCACGCGGATTCCGAGACTCCGTGGCCGCAGACGAACACCTGCAAGCCCTGGCAACGGACCTGCCGACACGTCACGCCCTCGGTGGAATCGCCGAGACGCTCCTCGACGCATTGAGCGCGTCGGCGGATCCTGACGGCGCCCTGGTGGGATTCACCCGGTATCTCGCCACCCGCACACCAACACGGTCCTTTCTCGGGTATCTCGGAGATGACCCACGCGCGGTGCAGATCCTGGCGCGGTTGCTCGGCGCCTCACCGTCGCTCGGCGAAATCCTGATCCGCAACCCGGAGTACTTCCACTGGCTGCAGCTCGCGCTCACGAGCGCTCAGCCCGACCGCGTGGCCCACGACGCCGAGCTCGACAAGCTACTCAGCACCCGCACCGACACAACCACCAGGCTTAACGCGATCAAGCGCTTCAAACGACGAGAGTATCTCGGGGTCGCCGCGCGTGACCTCCTCGGTGAGACCGACATGGCCGGCGCGACCAGGCAACTGTCGACGCTGGCCGACGGCGTGATCCACGCCGTGCTGGGGTTGCTGACCGAGGACCTTCGCGTGGCAACGGGGCGAGACGCCGTCCCCGGCCGCTTTACCGTGATCGGCATCGGCAAGCTGGGTGGCATGGAGCTGAACTACAGCTCCGATATCGACCTGATCTACGTCTACGAACCGGCCAACCCGGAGGCACCCGCGGACCACAAGTTCTTCCACACGCTGGCGCGACAGCTCACCAAGGCACTCAGCGACCACACCGCCGAGAGCTATCTGTATCGAGTCGACCTGCGTCTGCGTCCGATGGGGCGACAGGGCGATGTTGCCTGCACACTGAAGCAATATGCGTACTACTACGACACGCAGGGTGAAACCTTCGAGCGATTCGCGCTGATCAAGGCGCGGCCGATCGCGGGAAATGAGGCGCTTGGACAGGCGTTCATTGACCTCGTTCGGCCGTTCGTGTATCGCAAGTATCTCGACCACGCCGCACTCGAGGAAATCGCCCGCTACAAGCAGCGCGCCGAACGGGCCGGCGACGGCGACAGTGGCCGGAACGTCAAGGTGGGCCGCGGCGGAATCCGGGAGATCGAGCTGTTCACGCAGGTGCTGCAGGTGACGTTCGGCGCCGACCACGCGTCGTTGCGGTGCCCCACGACCCTCACGGCGCTGGACGCGCTCGAGGATGCCGGGATCATCGAGCCCTCCGTGCACGACGACCTGGACCGCGCCTACCGGTTTCTGCGGATGGTCGAGCACCGTCTGCAGATCGTGCATCAACGTCAGACCCACACACTGGATGACTCCCCGGACGCGCGCGAGGTGACCGCGCGCCGGATGGGGTTCGACTCGCGCGACGAGCTCGAGTCGACCCTGACCGCACACCAGAACCGCGTGCACTCCGTGTATGCGGACCTGCTTGCCCCATCCGAGGAGGAGACGGACGACGGGCGCCGACTCTTTCGGCTGCTCGGCGGAGAGCTATCCGACGACGAGGCGGTCGCGCTCCTCGGCCGGTACGGTGTCTCGGATCCGATGGAGATCCTCCACCTGATCCGGACACTCGACCAGGTCCCCTCACTGGTCCAAACTCGTTCGACGACACGAAACCTGCTGGCCAACCTTCTGGCGGTCATGCTGCCCGAGGTCGCCGCGGCGGCGGAGCCGTCTCGCGTGGTGAACCGGCTGGAGCGCATCGTGACCAGCTCCGGTGCGCCGGGCCCCCTGTATCGCACGCTGCTCGACAGTCCACCGCTGCGCACCCAGCTAGTCACGCTGCTCGACACCGGCGACCTGTTCGCCGACCGCCTGTCCAAGTATCCCGAGGTGTTCGACTTTCTGGTGGCTGTGCCACCAGACATCGAGACCCATCGGGCCGCCTGGGTGCGTGAGCTGGACGCGATCGGAGCGGGCGCCCCCTCCACGAGAGGCAACGGGATTCGCCGACTGCGGCATATCGAAGAGGTCAAAGTGCTGGTCGAGTGGCTCGACGGCGGCGACCTCGCGACGCTGCAGGAGAAGACCTCTGGGATGGCTGACGCCTGTGTCTCTCGCATCATGACGTGGCTGCGTCAGGAGACCGAACCCTCCGACGCCCAGACTGAGTGGGTGGTGGCGGCGCTGGGCAAACTCGGCGGGGGCGAGCTGACGGTGCACTCGGACCTCGACCTCGTCTTCATCTTCCGCGGGGATCCGGGCGACGGTGCGCTCTTCTCACGAAGCGAAGCGCTGGTCAAGCAGCTCTACCGGTTTCTCGAGACGCCGACGTCGGAGGGCATCGCCTATCACCTCGACACCCGTCTCAGACCGGAGGGAACGGCGGGCCCGCTGGCGCTACCGGTGCACAAGTTCGCAGAGTATCTGGCAGAACGGGCTGAACCGTGGGAGCGTTTGGCCTGGACCAGATACCGCGTGTTGGCCGGCCCCCCCGAGCTGACCGAGGAGATAAATCGCCTCGTGACCGGCTTTGTCTACGGCGACCCGGACCCCACCCTGCCGGCATACGCGCGACACATCCGGTCTCGGATGGAGACCGAGCTCGGTAAGGAACGGGGTGGAGACCGGCTCGATCTGAAGGTCGGCCGCGGCGGTCTGGCCGACATCGACTTTCTCCTGCAACTGCTGCAAATCCACCATGGCGCGACGCGTCCTGAATGGCGTGTCGCCGGGGCGCGGCGACTGCTCGCCGCATCACCCAGCAGCCCGGTGCTCGACGCCGATGCCTGGGTGCGGCTGCGCGACGCGCACCTGTTCCTGCGCACACTCGAAACCCGCCTCCGGGTCGAGTCCGATGCGAGCGCCTCGGTGCTCTCGACCGACCCCGCGAAGCTCACGGTGATGGGCAGACGGATGGCGCTACCCGCCCCCGCCGGAGACTCGCTACGGCAGCGCTACGCGGAGGTCACCGGAGACGTACGCCGGATCTTCGAGCAGGGGATCGAGCGGTTGCAGGGAGCAGGCAGCACCAGTTCGTGAGACACCAGATCTGGCAGCACGGGAGTCGATCCTGGGCAGACGGCTGCTCCGCGCCACCCAGCGCATTGAGCGCGCGCGCGAACGTCAGGTCTCTCACCCCCTTGTGTCGTTGGAGCTTCATGCAGCGGTCGTACAACGTCGCCGCCGCCTCGTTCATGTCGCCAGGGTGGCGAGCAGCACGATCGAGCGGTGCCGAGAATCGCGCGGATACGTCGTGAGCGATTTAGAGCCCTCAGCAACCTTCCAGTTGAGCGACGAGTGGGTCGTGACTACGAGAGATCGCCAACAGGTTGATTGGCGAGCCAGCGCCGTTGGTCTGCCGCGTCGGCGCGGCCACGGACATGAACTCCGAGCGGTTCAGCCGAGCGGCGGTCTCTGGACTATCGACCCGGCAGCATAGCCCCCGTCCTGGCGGCGCTGGGCTCAGGATAATGCGCGACATTCCAGCGTCGAGCGATGCGACGCTCGCGCTGCTAGTGGCAGTGGGGCTGTGGACTTCCATTGTGCCCGGAATCCCATGTCTGGCCGGGCGGACACCTGGCGTCGATGCGCGTCGCCGTGGTGGTGAAGCTGAGGATGAGCGCGGTCAGCGCAGCAACCGCGAACCCGACGATCGCGAGCCAGGTCGTGGGGCTCAATACGTGCGTCGTGCGCTCACAGCACTGCTTGTATTTCTTCCCGCTGCCACACGGGCAGGGGTCGTTTCGACCGACCTTACTAACACGCGCCACGGCACGACCTCCCCGAAGACAGCTCCGGTCTTCTCATGCCCCCGCCCCTCTCCAATATGGAGCGGCAGTGGCCAGAGCGCTCAAGACTCCGGACCACTCCCTTGAGTGAGCGAGTATACTGCAGCGCGAGCGGTGGACCGAACGGCCCGCTGGCCGGTGATACGAGCGCGGCATGACGAACCAGAAATCCTTTATCTTCGACACCGGTCTGCGGCTGGTAGTGCTGACCGGCATCAAGATCCGCAGCCTCACGGAGCTGCGCGCCGAGTTGCCCAGGGTACCGGATTCGTCGATCTTCTTTCACACGCACCAGGAGTATCTTGCGCATGACTTTCAGCGTTCGCCGCACTACAACGACTTCGCCCGCTGGGTGTCGCAGGCGTTAAGGGAAGAGGCCCTGGCCGAAAAGCTGGCGGCCATCGACCTGCTCGCCTTCACCACCATCCGGGAGCTCCGCGCCACCATCATCGGGACAGTGGATGAGTATCTTGGCGCGCAGGATCGCCCCGGGTACGAGTGCCGTTCGGAGGAAGCGTTTCACTTCTGCCGGTCACGCAGCTTCGTGCTGGCGACCGGCATCGTGGCGGATAATGTCGACGACTTCTTCCGGAAAGTGGCGTCGATCTCCCACGCGTCGCTCTACTTCCACTTCTTCGAGGCCAGGCTGCGGCTAGGTCGTCGGACCAGCGACTTCTCGCGCTGGCTCACCGACCGTGGACGACCGGACCTAGGGGCGGCAATCGACGCGCTGAACCCGTATGTCCGCACGCTCGACGAGTTGCGTCGCGATATCGTCCGGCTCGGCGACGCTACCGAGGCACCTAGATGAGCGACCGTCTCGAAGACTACCGCCAGATCGTCGGGTCGCAGGTGATCGACGAGCTCCTGATGCTCGCCGACCACGTACGTCACCTGCGGCTGCAACACATCAACTCGACCTCGGTCGGCGGCGGCGTGGCCGAGATCCTGACCCGCATGGTCCCGTTACTGCGCGACCTCGGGATGGATACGACGTGGGACGTCATCAAGGGCAACCAGGCGTTCTTCGGTGTAACCAAGGCGTTCCACAACGCGCTCCACGGGGGCGAGGAAACGATCACCGAGGAAATGCTTGAGGTCTTTCGCGCCACCACCGCGATGAACCTGGCCGATCTGGACACTTACGGGGATGTGATCGTCGTGCACGATCCCCAACCGGCCGGGTTGATCGCCAAAAAGCCGGATGTCGGCGGACGCTGGCTCTGGCGCTGTCACATTGACGTCTCGACACCAGACCCACGAGTCTGGGGTTTCCTGCAGGACTACGTCGCGCAGTACGACGCCTCGATCTTCTCGATGCCGGACTTCGCCCAGCAGCTGGCGATACCCCAGTACATGGTGCCGCCATCGATCGATCCGCTCAGCGACAAGAACCGCGACCTGCCGGACGACAAGGTGCGGGCGGTCGTGGAGCGCTACGGGCTGGATCCGGACCGGCCGATCCTGACGCAGATTTCCCGATTCGACCGCTTGAAGGATCCAGTCGGGGTCATGCGCGCGTATCGCATGGTGCGGCGACGCCATGACTGTCAACTGCTGCTTGCTGGTGGAGGGGCGTCCGACGACCCGGAGGGCGCGGAGGTCCTGCGCGATGTCCGGGAGGCGGCCGGCAACGACCCAGACATTCACGTGCTGGAGCTGCCGCCGTTCAGCGATCTCGACATCAACGCGCTGGTTCGAGGATCGACCATCGTCATGCAGAAGTCGATCAAGGAAGGGTTCGGGCTGACGGTGACCGAGGCGCTCTGGAAGAAGAAGCCGGTTATCGGCGGTGCGGTCGGCGGCATCCAGCTACAGCTGCTCAACGGCGTGACCGGGTTCCTCGTGCACTCGCCGGAGGGTGCGGCCAGCCGCGCGATCGAGCTGCTCGGCGATCCCGAGCTCCGAGACGCGGTGGGGGCCGCCGGGCACGAGCACGTCAAGGAAAACTTCCTGACCACTCGGCACATCCGCGACTACCTGCTGCTCATGCTCGCCATGGAGCACGAAGGAACGGATCTGTCGGTACTCACGGGCGGGGCGGCGTAAGGACACCAGGCAGCCCACTCGCAGGCTCCGGGCTGTGAGCGCTCGGCTGCACCCATCCGTGCCTCGCAGGCCTGAAGGCCTGCGCCACAGAAGAGGCCCGACCGGGCTTCGGTCACATCAGCAGCAGCAGCTTGCCGATGTGGGTGCTGGCCTCCATCAGGCGATGAGCCTCGACCGCTTGCGCCATCGGCAGACGCTGGTGGATAACGGGGCGCACCCGTCCGGTCTCGAAAAGCGGCCAGACCCGTTCGCGAGCATCGTCGACAAGCGCGGCCTTCTGCTCGAGAGGGCGCGCCCGCAGCGTCGAGCCGGTCACGATCAAACGACGCCGCATCAGCGTCGCCAGGTTGACCTCGGCCATCGCACCGCTCATCAGCGCGATGATGACAAGCCGTCCCTCCAGGTTCAGTAAGTCGAGGTTGCGCTGGAGGTAGTCCCGTCCAACCATGTCCAGGATGACGTCGACCCCGGCGTCACCCGCCGCCTCCCGCACCGCCTCCACAAAATCGGTGTCCCGGTACTGCACCGCCCGTTCCGCGCCCAGTGCCTCGCACGCGGCGCATTTCATGGCGGACCCGGCCGTGACGAACACGCGTGAACCGAACGCGCGCGCGAGCTGGATCGCCATGGTCCCGATGCCGCTCGACCCACCGTGAACGAGCAAGGTCTCGCCCGCTGCGAGGCGCCCCCGCTCGAACACATTGGTCCAGACTGTCAGCACCACCTCGGGCAGCGCGGCAGCGTCGACCACATCGATGCCACCGGGCACCGGCAGACACAGCGACGCGGGCACCGTGCAGTACTCCGCATATCCGCCGCCGGCGAGCAACGCGCAGACCGCATCGTCGACACGCCACCCGGACACGGCATCACCGACCGCCGCGACCGTCCCCGACACCTCCAACCCCAGCACGTCGGACGCACCCGGCGGCGGGGGATAGTTCCCGCGACGCTGCATCACGTCGGCTCGGTTCACACCGGCGGCCGCCACCCTGATGAGCACATCGCCCGCACCGACGGACGGCACGGCGCGCTCGCCGATGACCAGCACCTCAGGCTCCCCGGGTTGGGTGACCTCGATCGTCCGCATCGTCCTCGGCAGCGCGGTCATGCTGTGTGGTCTCCGATCCGTCGTACCCCGGAGCCCTGATGGCGGGACTCGGCAGGCTGTGTGCTAGCTTCGGACTGCTAGTATAATCACTTCACTTCGCTGGCAGTCCGTGGTGAAAGTCCCGCGTCGCACCGAGACTCGTCGACATCGATGCCGCGCTTGGCCAGCACAAGGCGCGACGAGGGAGCATACCGGTAGTATTCGACCGAGAAGCGTTGTGGGGCACGGCTTTAGCCGTGCCGTCGCAGGGCTGAAGGCCTGCGCCACACCAGGGGGAATGCAGCGGCGACTTTCACCACGGACTGTGAGCCGCTCTGGCCAATCGACGGCTCCCTAATCTGCATATGGCAGTCAGCATCAAACGTATCAGGCTTTGGCGCACCGTGGTGCCGAGCCGTCCAGGCGCACTCGCCGAAGCGCTCGAACCGCTCGCGCAGGGCAATGCGGACCTCAAGGTGGTAAGGGTCCGCACGACACCATCGGACACGGGTCGTCTGACCATCGAGATCTACGGCGGGGAGGGCAAGCGGGCCGCGATGGTCGCGCGAACCGCCGGCTTCAGTCTGGCGCCCGCGACGACCCTACTGCTCCAGGGAGACGACCGACCCGGACTCGCATACGCGGTTGGCAACGCCGTCGCCTGGGCCGGCATCGGGGTACGCGACCTCGACGCTGAGGTGGTTGGTAGTCGCTACTCCGCGATCCTGACGTTCAACAGCGAGGACGACGCGGAAAAGGCAGTTGCCGTCATACGCAAAGTCACCCGAGCCGGCGCGGCCCGGACCCGCCGGACATAAGTCATGCGTCTGCTCGTGATCGGATACGGTCGGATGGGCAAGCTGGTCGACCAACTCAGTAAGTCCTACGGCTTCGAGGTGGCGGGCAGGCTCGACATCGACGACAACCATGGCGGCGCCGGCATCACCGCTGATCGGGTGCGCGACGTCGATGTGGCCATCGACTTCTCGACCGCCGACGCCGTCGTCGACACCCTGCCCCGACTGGCAGAGCATGGGGTTAACCTCGTGGTTGGCACCACCGGGTGGATGGCCGAAGAGCGCGCGCTGCGGAAGATCGTAGAGGACGCCGGAATCGGCGTGGTTGCCGCCGCCAATTTCTCCCCTGGGGTTAACCTGTTCCTGGACCTGGCGGCGCGGGCTGCGCGGCTATTCGAGCCGCACGAGGAGTTCGGCGCCTGGATTCACGAAGTCCACCACGCCGCCAAGGTCGACGCCCCATCGGGCACCGCCCTCGCACTACAACAGGAAATGGAGCACAGCGGATACGCCCGGACCATCGACATGGCGTCGACACGAGTCGGTGCCGCGCCGGGCACTCATACGGTCGGCTTCGACGGCCCGAGCGAGACAATCACCCTGACACACACGACCCGCGACCGCGCCACGTTCGCGCGGGGCGCGCTCGCGGCGGCGCGCTGGGTGCAGGGCCGGCGCGGATGGTTCTCGATGCGCGACGTTCTCGGGCTGGTGGGCGAGGCCGCGCCTCGAGCCGACACGTGATGACACAGAACTGGTCCGGATGTGGGACGGCACTGGTAACGCCGTTCACGGCTGAGGGGACCGTGGACGAGCCAGCCGTGCGGCGCCTGGCGGCGCGCCAAATCGACGCAGGTGTGCACTTCCTCGTCCCGTGCGGCACCACCGGCGAGAGCCCGACCCTCTCGCCAGCCGAGCAGCGGCGCGTGGTGGAGCTGGTCGTGCAGACAGCGGCCGGGCGGGTACCCGTGCTGGCCGGCGCGGGCGGATACAACACTCGGGGCGTGATTGATCTGGTCGCCGATATGCGACGCGCCGGGGCGGACGGTATCTTGTCAGTCACCCCGTACTACAACAGACCGACCCCCGAAGGCATCTACCAGCACTACCGGGCGATCGCCGAGAGCACGCCGTTGCCAATCGTGGTCTACAACGTGCCGAGTCGCACCGGCTGCAATGTGGACGTCGGCACGCTGTGCCGCCTGGCCGACATTCCGAATATCGTCGGGGTCAAGGAGGCCTCGGCGAACATGCCGCAGATGTGCGACATCTGCCGCGCGGTCCCCACCGGGTTCAGCGTGCTCTCTGGCGACGACCTGTTCACGGTGCCGCTCCTGTCCGTGGGCGGCTCTGGTGTCATCTCGGTGGCCTCGAACGAGGCACCTGAGGAGATGTCGCGTCTCGTGTCGGTGGCGTTGAACGGCGACTTCGACTCCGCCCGCCAGCTCCACACCAGGCTGCTTCCGTTGATGCAGGTTAATTTCATCGAGACCAACCCGATACCAGTCAAGGCGGCAATGGCACATCTCGGACTGCTCGAAGCCCACTATCGCCTGCCAATGGTCCCGCCGCGAACCGACTCGCTCGCTCGGATCGTGCAAGTGCTCGACGAGCTCGCCCTCACCCCGGCCGTCACCAGCTGATTGATCCGGTGCACGCGTAGACTACGAAGAATATGACTGTGACCGCTAATGCCTCGTCGCTCGCGGCAACCATTGCCCGTCTTCACGCGGCGGGAGCAGACGCGGACCGTGACGAGGCCCGCACCGTGTTCGCAGCCTTCCGGGCCGAGCTATCGTCTGGCCGAATCCGTGCCGCCGTGCCGACCCCAGCCTCGCCCACCGGATGGACAGTGAACACATGGGTCAAACAGGGCATCCTGGTCGGCTTCCGGTGCGGCGAGGTCACGCCGTTCGCCGCGCCGGATCCCAGGGTGCCATTTCTCGACAAGGACACACTACCCCTCAAGCCACTCGACCAATCGTCTGGCATCAGGCTGGTGCCCGGCGGCTCCTCGATTCGAGACGGCGCGTTTCTCGGCGCAGGGGTGATCTGTATGCCCCCGATGTTCATCAACATCGGCGCCTATGTCGGCGAGGGCAGCTTGATTGACTCGCACGCACTCGTCGGGTCCTGCGCGCAAGTCGGTCAACGGGTGCATGTCAGCGCCGCGGCGCAGATCGGCGGCGTGCTCGAACCGGTCGGCGCTCTCCCGGTGATTATCGAAGACGATGTTCTCGTGGGCGGCAGCACCGGCATCTACGAAGGGTGGGTCGTGCAGGCGCGCGCTGTCATTGCCGCCGGAACGGTGCTGACTGGGTCGACACCGGTGTACGACCTGCCACGGGGACAGGTGATCACTCCGCGCGCCGGATCGCCGGCGGTGATCCCAGAGGGGGCGGTCGTGGTGCCAGGGACGCGGGCCGTCACCACCGACGCCGGTCGCAAGTGGGGGCTCTCCCTGGCCACCCCGGTCATCGTCAAGTATCGCGACGACAAGACCGACACCAGCACCGAGCTTGAGGCATGGCTGCGGTGACGACGTTCGACGTGGTCGGGCTCGCGCGGTCGCTGATCGACATTGACTCGACCACCGGCAACGAAGGTCCGGTCGTCAGCTGGCTCGCCGACTGGCTGCGGGCACGCGGCTACACGGTGGAGGCACAGCCGGTCGAGGGCGAGCGCGTCAATCTCTACGTCACCGTCGGCGACCCGGTTGTGGTGCTGTCGACCCATCTCGATTGTGTGCCGCCGTTCTTCCCGAGCCGGCAGGATGATGACCTCTTGTATGGACGGGGCGCCTGTGACGCCAAAGGGATCGCCGCGGCACAAGTCGGCGCGCTCGAGCAATTGCGCGCCGCTGGAGAGACGAGGGTCGGCCTGCTATTCGTGGTCGGTGAGGAACGCGGCAGTCACGGGGCTCACGCGGCGAATCTTGTGCCGCCAGGATCTCGATATCTCGTCAACGGCGAGCCAACCGATAACCGGCTCGGGGCGGCGACCCGGGGTGTCTGCCGCCTCAAGCTGCTTGCCCGGGGTCGGGCGGCGCACTCGTCGCACCCCGAGCTGGGCGAGTCGGCGATCGAGAAGCTGGTCGACGCCCTGATCGCGCTTCGCAGCCTGGATCTACCCGTCAGCCCTACCCTCGGAGCCACCACCTACACGGTCAGCTTGATCGACGGCGGAATAGCCCCGAACGTGGTCCCCCCGCACGCAAGCGCAGAGGTCAACTTTCGCATAGTCGGCCCCGCGTCGGCGGTGCGGACAGCGCTTGAGCCAGTGATGACACTGGTCGAGATCGAAGATGTGGCCGAGGTACCGCCGGTCGAGATGACGACGGTGCCTGGATTCGAGACCGCGGTCTTCCCGTTCACGACCGACATTCCCTTTCTGTCGACCTGGGGGCAGCCGCTGCTCTTCGGGCCAGGCTCGGTGCTAGTCGCCCACACCGCCGAAGAGCACGTGCACGTCGACCAGCTCCGCGCGGCAATCGGGCACTATACGACGATTGCCACGACGCTACTCGAGCGCGACGAGCCGTGAGACCGGGCGCTCTCCCTCCGCGCTCCGGCAACCGCCACCGATTCGCTGAACACAGGCCGCCAGGTCGCATAGGATCGAAGAAATGTCTTTGCTGGAGCACCATCCGGAAGCAGAAGAAGAACCGTCCCGCACGGGGCGATTCGTACTGACAGGCCTGATTGTCGTCGGGTGCGGCGTCGCTGCTTATTTTTCGATGCCGCTTGTCGAGGAGCCGACGCCGGTTACCATTGCCGCCGACCCGCCGCCGCCGAGACCGGCGCCCGAGCCAGACCCGGCCCCACCACCGCCACCTCCACCGCCACCGCCACCGCCGGTGACCGAACTGGCACCGGCGGCGGTGGTCGAGGCCGCTCCGCCGCCTGCCTCCCAACTCGAACCGATCCTGCGGGTCGCGAGCGACGTGCCTGGCGCCTCGGTGTTCCTCGACCGCACCTATCTGGGCACGACGCCGTTCGAGACGACCGAGGTAACACCCGGACCACATCGGCTAAACGTGTCAACGGCTGGTCACGACGGCTTCGCCACGGACATCGAGATCGGCGACGCACCGGTGGTGATCGACGTGCGGTTCCTCGAGGTCCGACTCGACGCCTCGGTGGCGGTCGTGCACAAGCACCGATTCGGGTCCTGCGAAGGGGTGCTCCGTGCGGAGCTCGACGGCATCCACTATGCCACCACCGACGACGACGCGTTCTCGATCCCGCTGGCCGAGATCGAGCTGCACGAGATCGACTATCTCGAGCACATCCTGACGCTGAAGCGTCGAGACGGGCGAACCTACAACTTCAGCGACGAGCAGGACACCGCCGACGCGCTGTTCGTGTTCCACCGCGACGTCGAGCAGGCTCGGAGACGGCTAGTGGGTAGCGACCCGTGACACGTACCCGATGCGCCTGGGCCGGTTCGGACCAGCTCTACCTGCGATATCACGACACCGAGTGGGGGATCCCCGTCCACGACGACCGGCATTTGTTCGAAATGCTGGTACTCGAAGGTGCGCAGGCCGGGCTCGCGTGGATCACCATTCTGCGCAAGCGTGAGGGCTATCGCGAGGCCTTCGACTATTTCGACCCGGCCGCGATGGCGCGATACGGCCATCGTCGCGTGGCCCGGCTGCTCAAGAACCGGAACATCGTGCGAAACCGGCTCAAGGTCGAGTCAGCGCTCACCAACGCACGAACATTCTTGCAGGTCCAGGACGAACAGGGCAGCTTCGACGCCTACATCTGGGGATTCGTCGACGGCCACCCGAAGCAGAACCGGTGGAAGTGCCTCAGTGAGATCCCGGCGAAAACGGCGGAATCGACGGCGATGAGCAAAGACCTAAAGCGTCGCGGGTTCAAGTTCGTCGGCCCGACCATCTGCTACGCATTCATGCAGGCGACGGGAATGGCAAACGACCATCTGGTCGATTGTTTCCGCCACAAGGAGCTGACACTCTCGCCTTGAGGCCACGGCCGTCTCGCAAGGGAAGAGCGAGCGGCCGGACTCATCCGATCTGCACAACAGCCCGCGTGCTGCGGTGGCCGACGAGCACGGCGCGACCGAGCTGCTTGCTGAGATACACCTTCGATTCGCGCGGGCCGTCGGCGTTGGGCTCGAACTTGATGACGTTGAACTCCAGGTGGTCCAGCGTACCTCGCATGTCGTAGAGTCGGTTCTTGGTCTTCACGACGACCTCGTCGAAACCGTTGTCGAGCGCCCACGCTTCCTGCTGCTCCGTGAGCGCCCTGAAGAACCCCTGCCCGCGCCAGTCCCGTCGCGTGCCGCCGATCCAGCTGTACAGAACTTTGCGGTTCTCGAACGCGACGCAGCCGGCGAGGCGTGTCACCAGGTCGGCCAGCTTCGGGTCCGTCTCAGCAGCACGCAGCTCATGGGACACCTTGTAGGCAACCGGCGCCACCGTGTCCTGGTCATCGGGCAGTGCCGCTTCCGCCATCACGATCTGATGGTCTCGGCTGGACAGCCGCGCGACGACCTCGGCCGCGGTCTTAGGCCGGTTGAACTCGCCGAAATACTCTTCGATGTACTGGATCTCCAGCGCGCCCTGCTGCAATCCGTACTGCCTGATGTGATACTCCATGGATGTGACGGCCGGTCGCGCGGCGACCATAAACTGGGCTCAGGGCCGCTGAAGCAAACGACCTGACTGAACCCAAAGGCGGCGAAGCCCTGCTCAGGCCGGCACCGCACCGGCCTCATAGGCCAGTGACGGTCCTAACCAGCGCTCGACCTCGCTCGACTGTCGCCCCGCACGCCGCGCATACCGCTCGATCTGGTCGGCCCCGACCCGCCCAACCGTGAAGTAGCGCGCCTTCGGGTGCGCGAAGTAGAGTCCACTGACGCTAGCAGCGGGCGTCATCGCGGCGCTCTCGGTCAGATCGAGCCCGATTGACCTGGCCTCGAGCAGGTCGAACAGCTTGAACTTCTCACTGTGGTCCGGGCACGCAGGGTACCCGAATGCCGGCCGGATCCCGCGATAGCGTTCCTGCCGCAGCTCCTCTGACGACAGCTGCTCGTCTCGGCCATAGCCCCACCGTCGTCGCACCTCGGCGTGCAGATACTCGGCCGTACCCTCGGCCAGCCTGTCCGCGAGTGACTTGACCATGATGGCGTGGTAGTCGTCCAGATCTCGCTCATAGGCGGTGGCCAGCCGGTCCACCCCGATTCCGGCTGTCACCGCGAAGGCCCCGAGGTAGTCGAGCCGTCCGCTGTCGCGCGGAGCAATGAAGTCTGCGAGCGACCGGTTGGGTCGCTCGTCGGGCTGCACGTCCTGCTGACGCAGCATGTTGAACCGCAGCATCTCCACCGCGTCGGCACCGGTGTTCGTCGTGCCCGGCTCGAACACGACGATGTCATCACCCTCGCTCACGGCCGGCCAGAACCCGAACACGGCCCGTATCGTCAGGAGTCGCTCCTCGGCGATGCGCTCCAGCAGCGCGGTGCCGTCATCGTAGAGATGCCGGGCCTGTTCGCCATACGCCGGGTGATCGAGCACCTCAGGAAATCGTCCCTTGAGCTCCCACGCCGAAAAGAAGAACGTCCAGTCGATGAACGGTCTGACGTGCTCGATGTCGATGTCGTCGAGCACGCGCCGGCCGAGAAACCCTGGAGTCGGGATGTCGGCCGTGGTCCAGTCGTCACGGAACCGGTTCGCGAGCGCCTCGTCATAGGTCCGGAGCGGCTTCTTCCGACGCACGGCGTATTGCGCGCGTAGCGTCTCCTGGTCGTCGCGGGTGGCGCGATCGAGCTCGGCCCGCCGTGCCGGGTTCAGCAAGCTCGACACCACATCGACAACCCGCGACGCGTCCGGCACGCGCACCGTGGTCTGGTCGTACACCGGGGCGATCTTGACCGCCGTGTGCTGCCGGCTCGTGGTGGCGCCCCCTATCAACAGCGGACACGTGAACCGGCGCCGCTGCATCTCCTTGGCCACGAATACCATCTCGTCGAGTGAGGGCGTGATTAGTCCGCTCAACCCGATGATGTCGGCGCGCTCGTCGACCGCGCTCTGGAGAATCGTATCGCAGTGGACCATCACCCCGAGATCCACGACGTTGTAGAGGTTGCAGCGCAGCACGACCGCCACAATGTTCTTGCCGATATCGTGCACGTCCCCCTTGACCGTGGCCATGACCACCGTGCCCCGTGAGGTCCCAGACGCCCCACTCGCCAGCCGCTCCTGCTCCATGAACGGCTCGAGATGCGCGACCGCCTTCTTCATCACGCGTGCGCTCTTGACGACCTGCGGTAAGAACATCTTGCCGGCGCCAAAGAGGTCGCCAACCACCTTCATGCCATCCATCAGCGGCCCCTCGATCACCTCGAGTGGCCGACTGCACGCCTGCCGCGCCTCCTCGGTGTCGGCATCGATGAAATCCACGATGCCGCGCACCACAGCGTGGGACAGCCGTTCTGCGACGGTCCCCTCGCGCCAGGCCAGGTCAACCTGCCGCTTCTTGCCGCCGCCCTTCACCGTCTCGGCGAGCTGTACCATCCGCTCGGTCGCGTCGGGCCGGCGGTTGAAGATGATGTCCTCGACGTGTGTCAGCAAATCCGGCGCGATGTCTTCGTAGACGACCAGCTGTCCGGCGTTGACAATGCCCATATCCATGCCAGCCTTGATCGCGTGATACAGGAACGCCGAGTGGATCGCCTCCCGGACCGCGTCGTTTCCGCGGAACGAGAAGGACAGATTGCTGACTCCTCCACTCACGAGCGCGCCAGGGCAGGTCTCCTTGATGACCCGGGTAGCCTCCATGTAGTTGACGGCGTAGTCGTTGTGCTCCTCGAGCCCTGTCGCGATTGCCAGAATATTGGGGTCGAAGATGATGTCCTGCGGGTCGAAGCCGGCCGTCTCGGTCAGCAGCGCATAAGCACGCTGACAGATCTCGACCTTTCGTGCGGTCGTATCCGCCTGCCCCGTCTCGTCGAACGCCATCACGACCGCGGCGGCGCCATAGCGCCGCACCGCTCGCGCCATCTCGAGAAAGCTGGCCTCCCCTTCCTTCAAACTGATCGAGTTGACGACCGCCTTTCCCTGAACACACTTCAGCCCGGCCTCGATGACCGACCACTTCGAGCTATCGACCATCACCGGTACCAGGGCGATCTCCGGCTCGGTGGCGATCAGGTTGAGAAACCTGGTCATCTCCTGCTCGGAGTCGAGCATCGCCTCGTCCATGTTCACGTCGATGAGGTTGGCGCCACCGCGTACCTGGTCGACCGCCACCTCGGTCGCCGCGACGACGTCGTCCGACTTGATCAGCCGCGCGAACCGCTTGGACCCGGAGACATTGGTCCGCTCTCCCACCATCAGGAAGTTGCTGTCGTGCCGGACGGTCAGTGTCTCGAGCCCACTAAACCGTGAGTAGCGCGTAACACGAGTCGGCACCCTGCGCGGGTCAACTCCGGCGACCGCCGTCGCGATCGCCCGGATGTGGTCCGGCGTCGTACCGCAACACCCGCCCACGATGTTGACGAAGCCACTTGTCGCGAACTCCCCCAGCAGCGCCCCGGTCTGGTCCGCCAACTCGTCATACTCGCCAAACGCGTTAGGCAATCCGGCGTTCGGGTAACAACTGACGTAACATTCGGCCACGCTGGCCAGATCCGCGAGATACGGTCGCATGTCGCGAGCCCCGAGTGCGCAGTTGATTCCGACGCTCAGCGGTCTGGCGTGGGCTATGGACACATAGAAGGCATCGATAGTCTGCCCCGACAACGTACGTCCACTGCGGTCGGTGATCGTCACCGAGATCATCAGCGGCAGCTCGATGCCCCGCTCGTCGAACAGATCTTGAATTGCGACCAGCGCCGCCTTGGCGTTGAGCGTGTCGAACACCGTTTCGACCAGCAGTAGGTCGCACCCGCCGTCCACCAGACCCCTGGCCTGTTCCGTATAGGCGTCCCGCATGGCGTCAAACGTGCTGGCGCGCAACGCCGCGTCGTTGACGTCCGGCGAAATCGATAGCGTTCGGTTCGTCGGCCCGATGGAGCCGGCCACGAACCTGGGGCGGTCCGGGGTCCGTACCGTCCAGGCGGCGGCGGCAGCGCTGGCGAGTCGGGCGGCCTCGACATTGAGCTCGTACACGATCGACTCGAGCGCGTAGTCGGACTGCGCAACGGATGTACCGGCAAATGTGTTGGTCTCGATGATGTCGCTGCCCGCCTCCAGATATGCGTGATGGATGCCGCTAATCACGTCCGGCCGGGTCAGCACGAGCAGGTCGTTGTTCCCTTTCAGGTCGCACGAATGGTCCGCGAAGCGCTCGCCTCGGAACGCCGCCTCGTCGAGCGTGTGACGCTGAACCATCGTGCCCATGGCGCCGTCCATCACGAGGATGCGCTCGCCCAGCAGGGTCTCCAGGCGGCGTCGCGTGGCGGCACCGTCCGCACGGGCCGGCGCGTCGCCGGGCTCGGGTGTCGTCGGAGTTGTCATTGTTGTGCGTGTCCCTTCGCCCCTCGCTTGGTGCCGACCGCAGTCAGCACACCGAACGGGTCGTCTCCAGTGTCGTCCGTCGCCGGCCGAACGACGAGGTCGACCAGACCCACCTGCCCCATCATCTCAGCGACCGCCTCGGCACCAAATCCGAGCCAGTGGTCACCCAGACGCTCTTTCGTCCAGTGCTCGGCGTGTGCCTGCAGATCGAGCACCAGCACTCGGCCCCCGTCGACCACTACCCGTGCCGCCTCCCTCAGCGCCCGCCTCGGGTCACGGGCGTGATGGAGCGCTTGTGACAGCAGCGCGACATCGACCGCGCCTGCGTCGAGTGGAACCTCCTCGATCTCCCCCCGCCTCCATTCGACGTTGTCGACGCGCCGGCGTGCCGCCAGCGCACGGGCGCGGTCCAGCACACTGGCAGACCGATCCACCGCGATGACCCTGCCCGCCCAGCGGGCGACCTCGAGCGTCAGGTATCCCTCGCCGCACCCCAGGTCGGCAACGGTAAGCGGCGGCAGAAGTAGGCCGAGCCCCCGAGACCAGGTGGCCCAGCTGCGTCCCGGCACCAGTTGACGCACACCGGAACCGCTCGCGCCGCCATGGGTCTGGGCGTTCTCCAGCCGTTTCCGCAGCACCTCATGCAGACGCGCGTCATCGCCGCGCACCACCGCGTTTCGGCGTGCTCTCTCGAAGCGAGTCCGCAAGAGCTCCCAGACCGGACCTAGCCGCGGGTCGTCACCATCCGGCGCGGCGCGAAGAAATGTGAAGCCACCTTCCCGTTCTTCGGTCACGAGACCCGCGTTGCGCAACAAACCGAGGTGCCTCGAGACACCGGACTGGGCGATGCCAAGCACCGTGGTCAACTCGCCCACATTGAGCCGATCGGTCGCGAGGAGCCGAAGCATGCGCAGGCGCACCTCGTCACCCAAGAGACGGAACAGCGTGCTCGCCTCTTTCATATATGTAAATCTACATATATAGATTTAATACGTCAAGAGAATTGGCGGTGGATAACCCGGAACGACTGGGCGACTATCGCTGCGAACGGGAGCGCCTGAGCGGAGAAGAGTCAGTCAGGGTGACTCCTCCCCGCCGCTTTACGAGGCGGTGGCCTCCATACCGAGTCGACGCGACCTCCAGTGCATCCGACCTCCGCCATCGCGCTCTGTCCAAAACAGCCGGAACGCATCCACGGTGCCGATGACGATCGGGTGCGAGGCCACCACCCCCTCCACGGACACTCTCCGTGGCTCAGTCCACCTCTCGCCGAGATCATGAGACACCGAGACCCAGATGGCGCGACTGTCGTCCCACGCGGCCACCACGGTCCGACCGACGGCACCAAGATCGGCATGCCGGCTCAGGTCCACGCCCATGGGACGCGGGTCGCTCCAGGTGGCGCCGTCATCGTCCGACCGGAGCCAATAGAGCCCCTGTCGTTCCTCGCGCCCGGTCCAGACCAGTGCATGCAGTTGCTCCCCGCCGTCGTCTTCAGTCACGGCGATCCCACCACCTACATGCGGACAGCCGGGAAACTCCCAGTCAAACCGGCCGACCGTCCCGTCGAGTGACCAGTGCTCCCCAGCGTCGTCGGTCGACACCAGCGCCATATCGCGTATGTCGTGATCACGATACAGCACTCGGACGGCCCCAGACCGAGGAGCGATCATCTTGTTCCAGCAACAGGCGCAACTCGAGGTGTCGACCAACTGACTGTGCCCCCAGGTCTCCCCGAAGTCGGTAGAACGCGCCAGACCAAGCGCCCGGCCGGCCGGGCCGTCGTGGCTACCGACCCACGCCACGTAGAAGACCCCGTCCGGATCAGCCGTCATGTCGGCGAAGTTCTCCGCCACGTCGCCCGGACTGTTCGTCGGGCGCGGTCCCGGCTTCCACGTCCGACCCGCGTCATGGGACACGGCGCTCACCATCGGTCCCGCGCCGAATCGCGAGGCGCCAGTGGTGGACCAATGGACGGTCACGTGGTCCGCGTGCGACACGACCTGCGGCTCGTTCCCGCGAGACGCGATCGAGATCGGCTGATTCGAGGTATCGATCAGGTGCTCGGCGCTCCACGACTCACCCCCGTCGGTCGAGCGCCGGTGACGCAGCTCGAGACTCGCGCCCTCGCGTGTCGTCGTCAACAGGTCGAGCACAGCCCCGTGTGCATACACATCAAGCGACACCGTACCGTTGCCGATCGCCTGACGTGCCGGACGCCCCGGCTCCTGTCCCTCAGCTACACGTGTGGTAGCCGCGGCACTTGCGAGCATCACTCCCAACAGCAACACGTGCACTCCAACTCGTCGCCCCATCAATTCTCTCCTCGTCACCGACACCGCGATGACATCGGCCGACTGTGCTCTGGTCTTCTCAGCCACTGACTTCCCTTCTCGATACGGGCACACCTCATTCCGGGTACGCCGCTCCCACGTACACCGCAATCAGCGACAGATCAAACCAGTTGACCTCACGTCGCAGGAGTTTCTCCGCACCTGTTGCGAATTACTCAGCGGTTCGAAGCTCGTGTGGATCGAGTTAGGCGCGCGGGGGTGGGAAGTCTGGGAGAGGTACTCGCGTCACTGTCAAGACGAACGCTGTGACTGTCGTGCCGAGGTCACGAGTCGGTGCCATGATGCCGGCCTGCGACACTAGGGTGCCACCAACACCGAGCAGGCCAGCCAGCGCCGAGTCGCTGACGCCGCATCGTGACCGCCATACCGGATGGCAGGCACCACCGGAGCCACTGGTCTCACCAGCCATAGGGCAGGCCTCTGGTGTATCGGCGTGCATGGGGCAGGCGTGTCCGCTGGTGTCAGGCGACGACGAGCGAGCGACGGCGTGACGAGAAGATGTGGTGTCCGGCTCGCAGGAGAGCGCGGACAGCGCCGCCGCCAGGCCAACGGCCTGGACGCTCAGCACGACGAGGGTGGCGCCTATGAGACGATTGCGGAGCAGTCGCATCTTACTTCCATACAGTATAGACGCTCCCGGCCACTGCGCATTGCACGGCCTGGGAAAGGTTGCTAAGCTCGAATCATGTCGACTGGCCAGACCGCACGAATACCGGCGATCGTCCTCGCGACCTGCTTCGCCGCGGTGGTCGTCGTCGCCCAGCAGCCACAGACACCAGTCTTCCGGTCCGGCACCGAGATCGTCGACCTGTACGTCACCGTGACCGACCGCAACGGCCGGCTGGTGCCGAACCTGAGCCAGGAAGACTTCGAAGTCCTGGACGAGGACGAGGTTCAGGAGATTGTCCTGTTCGAGAACGAGGTCAGGCCGATCACGGTCGTGGTGATGCTCGACACGAGCGCCAGCATGACGCCCAGTCTCGATCTGCTGATGGCCGGAGCCGAGCAGTTCATCATCCGGATGCTGCCGGACGACAGAGGCAAGGTCGGCGCCTTCAACGACAAGATCCAGATCCTGCCGGAGGCAGAATTCATCGGAGACCGCGACAGCTTGATCCGGGCGCTCGACCGGCTACAGTTTGGCAACCCGACACGGCTCTACGACGCCATCGGCGCCAGCGTCGACTCGCTGCAGGGGGTCGAGGGCCGTAAGGTGGCCCTGATTTTTACCGACGGCGAGGATACCCAACATCAAATCGGCTGGCGCGATGCGCTGAACAAGGCGCGGACCAATGACGTGATGCTGTACACCATCGGCCTCGAGATGAACTACCACAACGGCATACGGATGGTACGGAGCCGCCCGGACGGCCGGCTCAAGACGTTCGCGGAGGAGACCGGAGGTGGGTATTTCGAGCTAAAGGACACCGACGAGCTAGGTCCGACATTCACGCGTGTCGCACAAGAGCTGCACAGCCAGTATGTGGTCGGCTTCGCCCCGACGGTCAGGGACGGCAAGGTCCACGAGCTCGAGGTCCGGATCAAACAGCGCGACATGACGGCGCGTGCCCGCAAGAGCTACACCGCGCCGAGTGCTCCGTAGCGGCGCCGCGTCTCACCCGCCCCGCCAGGCGTTCCGCCCGACGCACGGTAGCCGCCTGGCAAGCGTGAAGGCCCTGGTGGGTCGGAGGGTCCTGTCCACATGTTCTCCTCACGCGTCGAGCTGGCGATCACCACGATGCTCGAGGCGCACGGCCTCGGACGGCGCAAGGCCGAAGCGGGCTTCGAGGCGACGCACGTTCTCTCGGTGGCCATCATCGTGGGAGACTTCGGGTTTGACGAAGATGCCGTCGTCGCCGCCATCCTCCATGACGCCCTGGAAGACACGGCCCTCGAGCGCAACGTCATACGGCAACGCTTTGGCGAACGAGTACTGGCGATTGTCAACGACGTCACCGAGCCACCCAAGAGCGTCCCATGGCGCACCCGGAAAGAGACGTATATCGAGCATCTGCGCCACAGCCCGCGCGATGAAGCGCGCGCGGTGGCGTCGGCCGACAAGATTCACAATCTGTCCAGCATGGCCACCGGTTTCGAGACGCAAGGCCGAGCGTTCGCCGAGGTGTTCACCAGCGGCATTGACGACATGATCTGGTATCACCAGCGAACACATCGGATGCTCGTCGACACATGGACCCATCCGATTCTCGATGAGCACGAACGACGGCTTAACCTGTTTCTAGCGGCCGCCCGTGCAGCGAGTCGATAAAGGCTCGACCGCGGCATTGGCTACGCTCGCGTCTCGTTGCAACGCGGGGTTTCACCACGGGCGGCTAGATACCGGTCGAGCGCATCTTCCCAGGTCGGCATCGTTGCGCCGGCGGCGACGATCTTGCCATTCGAGAGAGCGCAGAACCTGGGGCGCGCGGCGCGCGTCTGGACCTCATTCATCGTGATCGGCGACAGCAGCGATTCGCAGCCCAGCCGACTCGCCGCGGCCCGCGCCACCTCGAACCAGGTCGCCCGGCCGGTGTTGACGCAGTGATAGAGCCCGACCGCCGCATGGCCCGTGACCAGCGAGCGGGTAGCAGTTGCCACGTCCGGAACGTAGCTCGGCGACACGGTCCGGTCGGTAAAGCCACGAACCGGGCGACCCGCTAGCATCGCGTCCACCATCCGGTCGATCGTGCTCCCGAGGGGTCGCGCCGTCGGGCCCACGGCCTCCACGCCACCACCGAAGAGACTCTCCACCCGGAGCACGTAGTGGCGTGGCGCCCACTGCGCGAACCACTCACCTAACAGCTTCGAGGTGGCGTAGACGCTCTGCGGTCCGGGCGACGCCAATTCGTCATACGGGTCAACCGCCGTGCCGTCGAACACGAAGTCCGTGCCGTAGTGCACCAGGACGGCGCCCGTCTCACTCGCCGCCGCGGCCAGCGAGCGGACGCCGAACCCGTTCGCCTGCATGGCGGCAACGGAGTCGGTCTCGGCCCCGTCCACATCGTTGTAGGCGGCACAATTGAGAATGACGTCCGGCCGCGTCTCGCGGATCATGTGGAGCACAGCCTCGTGGTCGCAGATGTCGAGGCGGGCGCGCGGTAACGCCACCACTTCGCCGTCCTGGGCGAAAACCCGACTGGTCTCGAGCCCGAGCTGGCCCGCAGCGCCGGTCACCAGTGTCTTCATTGGTACTTGAGGGCCGCACGCGCCTCTCGATCGGCGTCCTGCTGTCGTACGGTCTCACGCTTGTCGTATTCGCGCTTGCCCTTGGCCAGACTGACGGCCACCTTCACCCGTCCCCGCTTGAAGTACATCCGAACCGGCACCAGCGTCATGCCGCGCTCGACAGTCTTGCCGATCAACTTTCGAATCTCCCGTTTTCGCAGCAGTAGCTTGCGCCGCCGAAGCGGCTCGTGATCGGCATAGCCACGGTGGCTGTAGGGGCTGATGTGAACGTTATAGAGAAACACCTCGCCCTCCTCGACCCGGCCGTAGCTGTCGCGCAAGTTGACACGCCCCTCCCGGATCGCCTTGACCTCCGTCCCGAGCAGCACGATGCCGGCCTCGAAGCTGTCGAAGAGCCGAAAATCGTGCCTGGCCTTGCGGTTGTCCGCGATCAGCTTCTCGGTGTCCGGCGAGTCAACTGCGTGCATGCTACTCGACCACCCACGAAGTCAGGAGGCAAAAGACAGGAGGCAGGAGAAGTCGGAGCGAATCGCCAGTTTCCACGTCAGTGCCGGTCTCTACGAGACCGTCGGCACCACACCGGCGGTCTCGCTCACCGATGCCTGGGGTCCGTGCGGGGCCCACCCCCGCGCCAACCGGGCGGCCAGCACCACCGCGTGCACCAAGCTCGTCTCATCGGCCACACCATGGCCGGCGATGTCGAATGCGGTCCCATGGTCGACCGATGTCCTGACGATCGGCAGCCCAAGCGTGATGTTGACCGCCGTACCGAAGCCAACGAGCTTGACCGGAATCAAGCCCTGGTCGTGATAACAGGCGACAACCGCGTCAAACCGTCCGTCGACCGCCTGGCGGAACACCGTGTCGGCGGGCACAGGACCGGTGACGTCGATTCCGCGCCGACGGACCGCTTCTACCGCGGGCACCAGCACGTCGCGATCCTCTGCCCCCATCAAGCCGCCTTCGCCGGCGTGCGGGTTCAGCCCCGCCAGCGCCAGTTTCGGTGTCGCAACGCCGAAACGCGGCAGCGCCAAGGCAGCCAGCGTAAGCGTCGTCTCGACTCGCGCCTGCGTCAGCAACGTGGGCACAGCCGACAGTGGGACGTGCACAGTCGCGAGCACGACACGAAGCCGGGGCGAGTGGAACATCATCGCGACGTCCCGAGCACCGGTCAGATGCGCGAGCATCTCGGTGTGGCCGCGCCAGCCGAAACCGGCCAGGGCCAGCGCCTCCTTGTTGATCGGTCCTGTCGCAATGGCGTCGATTCGACCGGCCATTGCATCAGCGACGGCCTGCTCGACCGCCGTGCATGCCACCCGGCCCGCCTCGGCCGACAGCGCGCCGGGAGTGAACCGCTCACGCTCCGCCGCAGTCCGTGGGCCATACAGCACCGGCTCGCACACCTCGGTCACCCGCGAGTCAGCAACGCACTTGAGCACGATCTCCGGCCCGATCCCGGCCGGGTCCCCCATCGTGACGCCAACACGCACCCGGGCCCTGGCACTCATACTTCACTTCGCCTGTCTCCGTGGGGACGCTCCTGCCCGCACCCACCGTCACCGCACCCACCGTCACCGTCCCCACACCCACTGCCGCACCCGCCGGCCGATCGGTCACACCCGCTCTCGTGGGCGCAGCCGGCATACTGCTCCCCTTTCGCGTTCGGCAGTTCGTACCGCAGACAGCACTTCAACCGACCGCAGGCCCCGGAGAGACGCGACGGATTCAGACTGAGGTTCTGGCGCTTGGCCATCTTGATCGAGATCGGCTGGAACGACTGCAACCAGGTGGTGCAGCAGAGCGGACGACCGCAGGTGCCGTATCCACCGATCATCTTGGCCTCGTCCCGCGGACCGATCTGCCGCATCTCGATCCGCACCTTGAATTCGCCGGCGAGATCGCGTGCCAGGGCCCGAAAGTCGACTCGCCCTTCGGCGGTAAAATAGAACACGAGCTTTGACCCGTCGAAGAGTTGCTCGACCTTGGCCAACTTCATGGCAAGCCCACGCTCGCGGAGCTTCAGCACGCAGATTCGCCTCGCGTCGCGCTCCCGCTGCTCGTGCCGGAATCGACGGAGCACATCTCCGCGAGACGCCCGACGCAACACGCGTTTGGATTTGTCGGCGCGACGCGCCACTTGGTCCGCCACCGGCAGCGCCGGGCGCGCGACCGCGCCGTACGCTTGCCGATCACCCATCTGCACGACCACCGAGTCGCCCGGACTCAGCGGGGGGGGCGAAATCGATGTCCGAGAGGAGGAACGTGTGCGCTCGCCCGACAGCGTCAAACTTGACGCTGACACGACGTGGAGCCGTCTCGGCGCTCATGCGGTCACCCACAGATTCCGCGTATTCAATCTCATTTCGCCCTTCTCAAATTCGGAGCGCCAGCCAGTCCACCACCAGCTTGGCATTGGCGTTCCGTGTCAACACGTGTACCGCACGTTCGACGCTGGCAAAGCCTCGGCTGACGCGGTCGGTGTCGTAGGACCGCCCCAGCTCGGTCAACTCCGACTCGAGGTCGGCATTCGCAAGACAGGCACGGTCGCCCCTGGCCGATACCACCTGCAGGTCGCGGAACAACGTCCCGAGAGCGCGCAACCGGCGGATCAGGGTCTCACGAGCAGCCGCGGCGCTCGACCGGCCGCCGCGTCGATCATCCCCCAGCTCCTGCCCCGACTCGAGGCGTCGCCTGGGAGGTGGCGCCGCCGCCAGCGCTCGCAGCAGCGCCGTCGCGCGGTCGCGGGCCTGGATGTGGTCATCCGAACCGGTCTCGAGCGCGCGGGCCACGCTACCGGCGCCGGACACCGCCGCCGCGAGCGCCGTGGTCGCATTGAACTGATGCCGGGTCACGAGGATGTCCGCGATCTCGTCGGTCAATAGACCACCAAACCGCAGCTCGGGGCACCGCGAACGGACGGTGGCCAGCAAGAGATGCGGCCGACTCGTGACGAGCAGGAACACTGAGGCCGACGGGGGCTCCTCGAGCGTCTTGAGCAGTGCGTTCTGCGCCTCCGGGACCAGCCGGTCGGCCTCGTCGATGATAACCACACGACGCCGGCCCTCGAACGGCCGGTACGCCGCCTTGTCGACGGCGGCCCGGACCGCTTCGATCCGAATCGCCCCGGTTTCACCAGGCTCGATGATGACCACGTCGACGTGAACGCCGCGGGCGATGCGCTGACAGGCACCGCACTCACCGCAGGCATCTGGGAACGCCGTAGGATCTCCAGCCTCGGGTGCGGTCACCGCCTCGCAGTTGAGCATCTCGGCGACCGCCAGAGCGACGCGTCGCTTGCCGACACCATCTGGACCTGTGAGGACGAGACTCGGCGGAAGCGTGCCACGAACCACCGCTCGCGCGATCAATCGCCGAATCGACGTATGTCCCTTGATGTGACCGAGGCCCATGAGTTCACCTGCACGTGTGGTGATCGCAAGGTTCCTGTGCAGCGAGGGTACGACGCGCCCGCCTGACGAGGCGCGACGAGGGCGCATATCGGCGGTATTCGAGCCCGCAGAACAAGATGCCCGGCGCAGTTCTTACGAGAACAAGCGGCGGCCGAATGCCAAGCTAGCTTGCGATCACTGCACTCGCATCGTAGCACGCGGGAGATCGACGCCGGCCAGCGGACTGACCGAGCGCTGGGAGGCGCTGTACGTAAAAACAGGGAACAGCCCGTCGCTGTCCCCTGGAGTGTGAAAATGGCGGGGCCGACGAGATTCGAACTCGCGACCTCCGGCGTGACAGGCCGGCGTTCTAACCAGCTGAACTACGACCCCGCGTCGTATACCGAAACGTGCGTGTCTTGGTCGACCCGTCCGCCAGCGCAGAGGCTACGGCGACCAGCCTGCGCTCTTCTCCGCACCTCATGTCCCCGGCGCGCAGCGGCTGGCCTGACAGCCGAAGCTCGCAGGGCAACACAGCACGCGAAGGGTGGTGGGCGGTACAGGACTCGAACCTGTGACAGCCGGCGTGTAAAGCCGGTGCTCTACCAACTGAGCTAACCGCCCGGCTCTCGGCTCGTGTCCCACGACCAAACCTAACACCTCATTATAGCCCTACAACGGTCAATCGGCGAACAGGACCTTGATCGCCAGCAGCGCCAGCGCCGCCAGGACGCCGACAACCGTCCGCACTTCACCGTTGCGTCGCGCCCGCTCCAACGAGTACGGACGGTCCGTCTTCTCCGTGATGCCAGCCACGTAGCGATCGTAGGTGTCGCCAAACTTGGCGCGGAGGGTTGCCTCCTCCAGCCGCACAGCCACCGACAGCGAGACCGCGAGATAGACGACGACCAGCTCGGCAGCGACGAGGTGACGCGCCGCCACCGCGAAACCGACCCCCAGCACTGAGGACCCGACATAGAGCGGGTGGCGCATCCACCGGTACGGACCGGAGGTCGTCACTTCCAGTCCTTTTTCAAGGTGACCGGCGGCCCACATCCGCAACGCCTCCCCAGCCAGGGCAGCGGTCGCGCCCAGGCCGAGCGACTGCCACGACGGGCGCGCCAGCCAGAGCGCCGCCACGGCCAGGCCAAACCCGACGGTGACACGGAGACGCGCAACCCGGATAAGCCAGGACGACACCGGCACGGGTGTGACCTCGTTCACCGCGCGTCCCTCCCAAGCGGAAGGGACCAGCCGCGCACAGGAGACACCTCTGCCGTCACGTCCCGATCCGCCGCGTGATCGCCGCGACCACGTCATCGACCGAGATGCCCTCGAGACACCATCGTGCGAGGCGGCAACTCCGCTTGTGGTGACAGCCGCACGCGGTGAAGCGCGACACCGTGACGTCATCGGCCGACCACGGACCGTTCCGGGCCGCGTCGGTCGGGCCGTAGATGCCGACGACCGGCGTACCGACCGCCGCCGCCAGATGCGCCGGACCCGTGTCTCCCGACACGACCAAGGCCGCCTCGCGAACGATGGCGACGAGGTCGGCGATGGAGGTGGCCGGGGCCAGCTCGGCGGCGCCGGCCGACCCGGCGACCACCGCCGCGGCCATCGTCTCGTCGCCGGGCCCCCAGGTGACGACCGAGCGCAACCCATGCGCTCGGCGGAGCCATTGTGCGACAGCCCCGAAACGGTCTGGTGGCCAGCGCTTGTTCGGCCAGGCGGCTCCGGGGTTGAGCACGACGAACGGTGTGTTACCCGCCGCCCCGTGGCGCTGGAGAACGGCATCGAGCGCAGCCGAGGCAGGAACCCTCAGCGGAACCCGGATGCCGGACACGTCCGCGCCCAGCGACGCGGCGAGCGTCAGGTTTTTCTCGATGACGTGCGCCGTCGCGCCGGGGTCGTGTGTCTCGGTATAGAAAATGCGTGCCGCCCGCTCGCGCAGGTACGGCGCTGTGAACCCGAGGACCCGGCGAGCGCCGCTCAGCCGGGCCACGACCGCCGACTTCAATAGTCCTTGCACGTCTATCGCGATGTCATACGATTCGCGGATCAGCGTGCGACGAAGATCCATCACCCGGTGGCGGAGCGAGGCAGACCGGGTCCGCAGCACGATCCGGCGATCGACAACCGGCACGAGCTCGAGTAACGCACGATGACGCTCGTCGACGACCCAGTCAATCCGTGTGTCGGGGAACCGATCGCGTAACGCGGCGGCCACCGGCAGGGCGTGGACGATGTCACCCATCGCGCCCAGACGAACGATCAAGATCGCGCGCATACCCGTTCGCGTACCCGGCAGCCCGCAGTGAAAGTCGCCGCTGCATTCGACGGGCGCTGCATCCCGTCTGACGTGGGGCAGGCCTTCAGGCCTGCGATGGCACGGCTAAAGCCGTGCCCCACAACCTTGTCTTCGATCAACATACTGCCGGCATGCTCCCTCGTCGCGCCTGGCACTGGCCAAGCACGGCATTAATTACGGCGAGTCTCGGTGCGACGCGGGACTTTCACCACGGGCTACTAATCGCCTGCACGGGCGCGGATGCCGGCGATGACGTCGCGGCTGGAATGGTCCTTATGATCGCCGACGATGACAGTCCGCCCGCCGTACGCACGGACGACTTCCCGTTCGGGCACCGTCTCCACAGTGTAGTCGGTGCCCTTACAGTGAATCTCCGGCTCGAGTTCCGTCAGGAGACGCTCGACCGACAGGTCGGGAAACAGTACGACGTAGTCGACCATCCGCAGCGCCGCGATCAACTCCGCTCGGTCTGGGGCCGTCTGTACGGGGCGTCCCGGTCCCTTGAGCGCCGCGACCGAGGCGTCGTCGTTGACCGCCACGATCAACCGGTCGGCCTCCGCAGCCGAGCCGGCCAGGTAGCGCACGTGCCCGACATGCAGCACATCGAAACACCCATTGGCGAACGCAAACGTCCGCCCGGCGGCGCGTTCCGCGCGCACCCGTTCGAACAGTTCCGCCTCGCACAGCACCACCCCGGTCGTCGTCTCACCTCCGACCTCATCCCTGGACATCTTCTTCTATTCTAATAGTGACGTTGTCCGAACGATGTCTGGCGGCCCACGTCGCGGGACTGCAAGAAAAGCGGCGTCGCAAGATTCGTCATCATCTGGGCCTTGTGAGGCGTAGCTTCGCTAGAGATCCGACTCGACGGCCTGCAGTAGCTCGGCGGCGTTGACCGTCGCGGTGCCGCGCTTCATCACGACGAGCCCCCCGGCGTAATTCGCGAGCAGTGCCGCCTCGAGAGGGGACGCGCCGACGCTCAGTGCGACCGCCATCGTGGCGATCACCGTATCGCCGGCGCCGGTGACATCGGCAACCTCATCGCTGCCGTAAATGGAGATATGTTGCGTCGAGCGTCCGGATTCGAACAACGCCATACCTCGGCTACCCCGGGTGATCAACATCGCGCCCATCCGGGTCCGCTCGAGAATCGTGCGCCCCGCACGCTCGAGCACACGCGTGTCGTCTCCCACGGTAATACCGAGCATCTGCTCTACTTCCGACTCGTTCGGCGCCGCAATTGCCAGCCCGCGGTACCGCATGAGCGCATACCGCGAGTCGAGCAGGATGTGCGGCACCCGACGACGGCCGCGCCGTGGCATCTGGCGCTTGATAGCGGCGACGAGTCCGGGCGTGATCAGACCGGTACCGTAGTCGGATAGGATGACGGCATCGCATCCGACGACCGCCTCCACGGCGGCGCGAGTCACTGCCTCGCGTGTCGCACAGTCGATCGCCGAACCGTCGCGGTCGACCCGCACGACCTGCTGACGGGCCGAGTGGATACCACCGGCGAGAATTCGTGTCTTGGTTGGTGTGTGATATCCGGGCGGTCTGACCAGTCCGGACTTGACGATCCTCCGGGGGAAGCTCCGGCTCAGGCGGCGCCCGACATCGTCGGCGCCGATCACTCCCACGAGACGAGTCACGGCACCCAGCGTGGCCACGTTGTGCGCGGCGTTGCCCGCGCCACCGGGAGTGACCTCCGTGGAGTCGTACTTGAGGATCAGCACCGGAGCCTCGCGCGACACCCGATCCAGGCGCCCGTAAATGAACTCGTCCGCGATGAGATCGCCGACCACCGCGATCCGAGGCTGCCCGAAGGCCTCGACCAGCTGCGTCAACCGTGTGCGCAGCTCGGACTCGCCGGAACCGGGGTGGATCGACGAGGGAATCATGGGACCAATGTTCGGTGTGCGAGTCGCGCACTCATCGTTCGGCCTGCGAGGCAAGCCGGTCTCGTGAACTAACATCGGGCCGTCGCCCCAGAATCAGGATGGTGGCCGCGATCAGATCGGCGGTGACGATGGCGTCCTGCGGGCGGTCGGGTCGCTCCGCCTGCGTGGCGCCATAGCCAGTCCGCACCAAGATGCCGGTCGCACCGACGCTGCGCGCAAGCTCAACATCGCTCCACTTGTCGCCGACCACGAACGAACGCGCGAGGTCGATCTCCAATTCTTCGGCGGCCTGGAGGACCAGGCCCGGCTTTGGCTTCCGACACGTGCAGTCTCGTCGGTACTGCTCGATCGGTGCCTGCGGATCATGTGGGCAGTAGTAAAACCGTTCGATGTGCGCACCGCCCCTGTGAAACCGCTCACTCATGGTGTCGTGCGCCGTGTGGAGGAACGCCTCCGCAATCAGACCGGTCGCCACACCACCCTGATTCGTCACCACGACGACGCAAAACCCAGCGCCATTGAGCAACCGGACGGCATCGATGCTATACGGAAACAAGGTCAACCGTTCCAGCCTGTCGAGGTAACCAACGTCCTCGTTGATCGTGCCGTCCCGGTCGAGAAACACCGCCGGCCTCACGCCTCCCCCTCCGTATGCAACCGCGCGAGCTGCCCGGCTACAGCCCGAAACACCCTTGCGTCAGACGTGCGGGTCATACAGCGGTGGTCGATTGGACAGTCACGAAGTAGACAGGGCCGGCACCAGACCGGCTGAGTCAAGACCTCGTGCGACCCGACGGGCGCAGTCACACGCTCGTCCGTCGGACCAAAGATGGCAGTAACCTTCACCCCCAGCGCCGCGGCCAGATGCATCGTGCCAGAGTCGCCGGAAATAACCGCCCGGCACGACGCGACGACACCGATCAACTGGGAGAGATCGGTGCGCCCAATAAGGTTCACGACACCCGTGCCCGAACCGGGCCGGCCCAGCGCCGTGAGCGAGGATTCTATCGCATGGCCCGCGTCGCGGTCATGGGCGCTGCCAAGCAGTACGACCGACGCCCCGAGCTCGCGGGACAGGCGATCGACCACGCGGCCGTAACGACCGGGCAACCACCGCCGGGCATAGCCGTAGGCCGCACCCGGCGCAATGCCGACGATCGACCGGTCACGGTCGCAACCGGCCGCATCAAGCAAGCTCCGGGCACGCGCGATCATGTGAGGCGGAGCCGTCAAGCTCGGCTCTGGCGCCACCGGGTCGATCTCGAGACCGCGCACGAGCTCCTGGTAGTAGGCGACCCGGTGCAGCGGCGGTGTCCGCGGCGCCGGCCGCGGCACCGCCCGCGTCAGCAACCCTCGGCGCCACTGGGCGGCGAATCCCCACCGCTCCGGGATGCCGGCACGCCGGACGACCCAGGCGGAGCCAAAGGAGTTGGGCAGCAGCACGGCCAGTTCGAAGCGGCCGGGCCGCAGCGCCTCGGCCTCGGCGTCGAGCGCTCGCCAGCTCTGCCGACCAGCCCGGTCAAGCGGCACCACCTCGTCGACGGCCGACACGGCCGACAGGAGCGACGCGAACGCGCGTGGTACCGCGGCCACCAACACGTCCCCGGCGAAGTGGGCGCGAAGCGCCGCGAACACCGGCAGCGCCATCACGATGTCGCCAAGCCAGTTCGGCGTCCGCACCAGAATACGCATCAGGTCAATTCAATGTTCCGCGAAAGCATACCCGTGAGACCCAGGCCCTCTCCCTGGGGACACGGCAACGCCTGGGCGCTCGTCTCAGTCGCCACCCGTCCCAGCCGCGCCGGCACCCGAGGGGTCGGTGTCAGAGAACCCAGGGTCCCCGGTACCGGCCACCGCGTCAACCACCCGCCAGCGACGATGCATCCAGAGCCAGAGCTCCGGATAGCGGCGTACGTATGTCTCCAGCACATCCGTGCACCGCTGAGTCATCATGTGGACCGCATCGGGGCTCTCCGGGTCCGGCGCTTCAATCGGCGTCTCGTAGATCATCCGGTAGCGGCCGCGCTCCAGCGGAAGCGCGAAAATGGGAATCACGGGCACACCGGTGCGCAACGCCAGCGCCGCAATGGACGAGGTCGTGGCGGCCGGCCGGTTGAAGAACTCGACGGTGACCGCGCTCCGATCGTGCATGTGCTGATCGATCATCATTCCGACCGAGCGGTGCTCGAGCAATGCCCGAAGCAGACCACGTATCGCGCCCTGCCGGGGAATGACGCGGGTGCCCACACGGGTGCGCACACGCTCGACCATTGCCTCAAGGAGCGAATTGTTGAGTGGGCGCACGACCATGAGAATCGGCTCGAAGCGGGACGCATGCACCATGACCATCAACTCCCAGAACCCGAAGTGACCGCTAAAGAACATGACCCCGCGCCCGGCCGCCATCGCCTGCTCGACCCGGTCCACCCCCTCGAACTCAACCAGATCCATCATCTGCTCGACGCTCATCGCGTCGAACCGCAGCAACTCGAGCACGTGACGCCCGACGTTCGCGAAAGAGGCGCGAACGATCGCCCGACACGCGCTATCGGTCCGCTCCGGGAACGCCGCCCGGACGTTGGCCACAGCAGTTGTCCGGCGCCGCCGGTCCATCTTGTAGAACAGCGCGCCCAGCCAGGGCCCCGCCCACATCTGACACAACCGCGGCATCAGCTGCACCGCCAACTGGACGGCCTGCACCGCCAGATACTCCAATCGATGCCGGATCGTGATACGCCGCGTGACCGGCGCGCCGGGTCGTTCCGACCCCGTCGTCATGCCGCCGACGTCCTCTCGGCGGTGAGCCGGTCGGCGAGAAACGCCCTGAACTCGTCGGCCGGTTCAATGCCCAGGGTCAGCGACATCGTCGCCAGCGGGGGCTCGAACGGGAGCAGCGCCTGGAAGCGGACGTGGTCCTTCTCGGTCGTGAGGATCGCGTGCGCCCGGGCCGACCGAGCCTCGGCCTGAATCCGCGCGGCATCACGGGGCAAATACCTGTAGTGGTCGCGGAAGACCAGGGTGTGCGCCAGGTCGAATCCCGCTGCCCGCACATCACCGAAGAACCGCTCCGGACGGGCGATTCCGGCGACGGCGATGACCCGAGCACCGGGGTCGAGCTGCCCCGCCTCGAGATGCGGTCCGGCCACCGCAGCCGCTCCCACGTGGCGACGCACTCCGAAGCACCGAGCCAACCCCAGACGCTCCGCGACCGAAGCCCGTTGGTCGTCCGTAGCGTCAACCACAAGCACGGCATCGGCGTATCGCGCGGTCGCCATCCGCTCCCGCAGGCGTCCGGCAGGGAGCACGACGGGATCGTCGAGGTCCGCCGGAGACACCACAAGCAGATCCGTGCCGCGCTCGAGCTGGAAATGTTGAAACCCGTCGTCGAGCAGATGCACCGTCACGCCAAGGTGGGTCTCGGCCAGGCGCCCAGCCAGATACCGGTCGGCCGCGACCAGCACCGCCACGCCGTCCAACGCCTGAGCCAGCATCCAGGGCTCGTCCCCGGCGGTCGACAGGTCCCCGACAACCCGCTCCAGGTCCCGCACCACAACCACTCCGTCCACCGCTTCGGCCCTCCCGTAGCCGCGGCTGAGGACGGCCGGCCGTTCCCCCATCGCCACAAGGGTCTCGGCCACGTGCGCCGTCAGCGGCGTCTTCCCGCTGCCACCCGCCGCAAGCGCGCCGACACTGATGACCGGCCGGCTCAACCGCCGGCGTGCCTCGGGTCGACGATCGTACCACCGGCGCCGCCGCCACGCGGCTTCGTCATACAGGCGACTCAGAAGACGGAACAGTGTGTTCTCCCTGGGCGCTGCCGACACGGCGTCAGGCTCGGCCGATAGGCACGACGACACCGGCCGGCACACCCGACGCCGGTGGCAGAAGGCCCGCCAGCGCCGTAAGCGTCCGATCGGTCGCGCCCCGATGCGCTCCGACCAGTGCCCGGGCTGCGGCGCCAAGGGCCGCACGTTGCACCGGGTCACTCAGCAGGGTCGACAGAGCCGGCTCGAGCGCGTCCGCCGAGGATATCTGACAGGCGGCCCGGTTGGTCAGAAAGAGCTCGGCGATCTCAGCGAAGTTCTCCATGTGGGGCCCGAACACCACCGGCTTGCCCCACGCCGCCGGCTCCAGCACGTTGTGCCCGCCGGCAGGCACGAGACTGCCGCCCAGAAACACCACCGTGGCAATCTGCAACAAGGTCGCTAGCTCACCGACGGTGTCGAGCACGACGACCGCGGCCCGCGGTGCCCCGTCCACCGCCAGTTCACTCCGCCGCACCGTCTCGAGCCCGAATCTGGCTGCCAGGGAGGTCACCTCGCCACACCGTTCCGGGTGGCGCGGCGCGATCACCAGCAGTGCGGTTGGGTCCACCCGCCGGATGCGGGTGAACGCTTCGAGCACCGGCGTCTCCTCGCCGGCGTGTGTGCTGGCGGCCATCAGCACGGTCTGACCAGTCTGGATCCGGAACGCGCGCAATACCCCATCGCGCACGAGCGGCAGCCTGGAATCGGGCAGCGGTACGGCATCGAATTTCAGGTTCCCGGTCACCGTCACCCGGGTCGGCAACGCGCCGAGATCGATCAGCCGACGTCCTGACTCTTCGCTCTGCGCGCAGCAACGGTCGACACCAGCCAACACGTGTCTGAAGAACGGACGGACGAGGCGATACCGCGGGTATGACCGGTCGGAGATGCGTCCGTTGACCAGCATGGTCTTCACGCCGCGCAGCCCGCAGTGACGCAGCAGAGTGGGCCACAGCTCGGTGTCGACCATGACAAACAACTGCGGCTGCACGCGGTCGAGCACCCGAGCAACAACGGGGGACAGGTCGAATGGAAAGTAGAACAGCCCGTCGACACCGTCCAGTCCGCGCGCCGCCGCCCGACCCGTCTGGGTCGTCGTCGACAGCCAGAGTGGGTAGTCCGGATAGCGGTCGCGCAGCGCCGGGATCAGGGCTCCGGTCGCCAGCACCTCGCCGACCGACACGGCGTGGATCCAGATCGATGGCACCCCCCGTGGGTTAATCGCGGCGGGCAACCGGCCCCAGCGTTCGCCCAGCGTGCCGATGTACTTACGGTGACGGACCGCGTCGTACAGGAGCCACGGGGCGCGGAGCATGGCGTAGCCGATGATGGCCAGACTATACAGAAAGTACATCGATGGGACTATACGTTGGCTGGTGTGACCCAACAAGTCGCATCACTACCGAGCGAGGCAGAGCCGCTTGTGAGCGTGGCTGAGCTTCGTTAGAATAGAACTTTTGTTGACTGGCGTAGTCGGCCGTGCAGGGCGCCATCTCAGAGGAACACATGGCAACACGAGTTGGAATCAACGGGTTCGGCCGCATCGGTCGGAACATCATGCGGGCCGCAAAGGGCGAGAGCCAGATCGACATCGTGGCGGTCAACGACATCACCGACGCGGCGACGCTGGCACATCTACTGAAATATGACTCGGTCCTCGGCAACCTCGATGACATGGTCGCGGTGGATGGTGACGGCATCCGGATGGGCACGCAGCGCTTTCGGGTGATCGCCGAGCGGGACCCTGCCGCGCTGCCGTGGGGAGCGCTGGGCGTCGACATCGTCCTCGAATCGACTGGTCTGTTCACGAAGCGGAACGACGCCGCCAAGCATCTGGCCGCCGGCGCCAAGCGGGTCATCATCACTGCGCCAGCAAAGCAGCCAGACCTGACGCTGGTGCTCGGCGTCAACCACGATCGGTACGACCCGGCCACGCATCGAATCATCTCGAACGCCTCCTGTACGACGAACTGTCTGGCGCCGGTCGCCAAGGTGCTCGACGAGCAATTTGGGCTCAAACGCGGGTGGATGACCACCGTGCACTCGTATACCAACGACCAGAAATTGCTCGACCTCCCCCACAAGGATCTGCGCCGAGCGCGGTCGGCCGGGCTATCCATGATCCCCACCACCACCGGCGCGGCGATCGCCGTCGGCGAGGTACTCCCGCAGCTCGCGGGCAAGCTCGACGGCATCTCGATACGCGTGCCGACGCCGAATGTGTCGGTGGTCGACCTCGTCGCGCAGGTGAATACGCAAACCACGGCCGAGGCGGTGAACGCGGCGTTTAGGGCGGCAGCGGACGGCCCGCTGAGTGGTGTGCTGCAAGTGGTGACCGACCCACTGGTGTCGATCGACTTCAAGGGCAACCGCCACTCGTCGATCGTCGACGCGTCCTATACGAGCGTGATGGACGGCGACTTCATCAAGCTGCTGGCCTGGTACGACAACGAGTGGGGCTACTCGTCCCGCTGTGTCGACCTCATTAAGCTCATCGCCGACAAAGGGCTGTAGAAGTACGCTGAAGAAGACCATCCACCAGCTCGACGTCGACGGTCGGCGGGTGTTCATCCGCGTGGACTTCAACGTCCCGATCCGAGACGGCGTCATCGGCGACGACACGCGGATTCGCGCCGCGTTGCCCACCTTAACGTACGGGCTCGAACACGGCGCGACCCTGATTCTCGGCTCACATCTCGGGCGGCCGAAGGGGACGGTGAACCCAGCCCTCACGCTACGACCGGTCGCGACCAGGCTGGCCGCGGTTCTCGGTCGCAGGGTCGTCTTCGCCAAGGATGCGGTCGGAGATGCTGTAACCGACGCGGTATCGCAGGCAGGACCAGGCGGGGTGGTACTACTGGAAAACCTGCGATTTCACCCAGGTGAGACGGCCAACGACCCGGCGTTCGCCGAGGCGCTGGCCGCCCAGGCCGACTGCTACGTCAACGACGCCTTCGGCTCGGCGCACCGCGCGCACGCGTCGACCACGGGCATCGTGCACCATCTGAGGGAGGCGGCGGCCGGGCTGTTGATGGCGGCTGAACTGCACCACCTGGGCGTCCTGCTGGAGTCGCCGCCGCGTCCCTTCGTGGCCATTCTCGGCGGCGCCAAGGTGTCCGGGAAGCTGGAGGTCATCGAGAACCTCCTCCCACGGATCGATACGCTGCTGATCGGTGGGGCAATGGCCTATACCTTCCTGACGGCGCGTGGGCTGGGGGTGGGCCGGTCGCTGGTGGAGACGGCCCTCATCGACGCAACTCGCGCCATCGAACATGATGCCGACCGGCGCGACATGCGGCTTGAGCTGCCGTCCGACCACGTCGTCACCAACCGCCTTGAGGTCGGCGCGGCGCACGAGACGCTCGCGGTGGAGGACCCGGCCATCGGCGACCGGCTCGGCGTGGACATCGGTCCGGCCACCATCGACCGTTATGCCGCCGTCATCGCCGACGCTCGAACGATTGTCTGGAACGGCCCGATGGGCGTGTTCGAGATCGACGCGTTCGCACCCGGCACCGTCGCCATCGCCGAGGCGGTGGCGGCGAGCACAGCTGCCTCTATCGTAGGTGGAGGAGACTCGGTGGCCGCGATCGGTCGAGCCGGCGTCGGTGACCGGATCACCCACATCTCTACCGGCGGCGGCGCCTCGCTCGAATTCCTCGGCGGACGGCGTCTCCCTGGTGTCGACGCCTTACCAGACGCGTGACCCGCATGGGTCATGTACGCGAGTGAGGGCGCAGTTCAGCGGGACACCGGAGCGGCTTCTTCAACCAGTCAGATCGGAGCATCCATGCGAAGGCCATTCGTCGCCGCCAACTGGAAGATGCACAAGACCGTCCAGGAGGCGATCGCGTACGCCCACGACTTCACCCCACGCATCGAGGCGGTTCCCAACGTCGACATCGTCATCGCGCCTCCCTTCCCGGCACTACCTGCGGTAGTGGAGGCGACGGCGAGCAGCCGGGTAGGGGTGGCGGCCCAGCATGTCCACACGGCGCCCGACGGCGCCTTCACCGGCGAGGTCAGTTTAAGGATGGTGCAAGCGGCCGGCGTCACGCTGGTTATCATCGGACACTCCGAACGGAGACAGCTGTTCGGGGAGACCGACGCCGATGTGAATACCAAGACCAGAGCCACGGTTGACGCCGGACTGACACCGATTGTCTGTATTGGCGAAACGCTGGAGGAGCGGGAGGCGAACCGGACGTTCGACGTGCTCGATCGGCAGGTCCGGGACGGGCTCGCCGGGCTGTCAGCCGGACAGATCGCCGACCTGGTGGTCGCCTACGAGCCGGTATGGGCGATCGGAACCGGCCGCAACGCCACCCCGGTCCAGGCGGACGAGGCGCACCGACACATCCGGCAGCAGCTCACATCGCAGTTCGGCGACACGGCCGCCGCCTGCCGGATCATCTACGGAGGCAGCGTGAAACCGGGGAATGTCGCCGAGCTGAGCGCTCGGCCCGATGTCGACGGCGCGCTGGTCGGCGGCGCGAGTCTCGACCCAGTGAGCTTCGCCGCGATCGTGGCCAGCAGTCGTCCAGCGACGGTATAATGGGAGCATTATGTTGAGTGCCTCACTTACCGTCCTGTATGTGGTTGTGTGTCTGTTCCTGTTGGTCGCCGTCCTGATGCAACAGGGCAAGGGCGGTGACATCGCCTCGGCCTTCGGCGGCAGCGGCAGCCAGACCGCGTTCGGCGCTCGCGCCGGCGCGTCGGTGCTGACGCGAGCCACCACGGTACTCGGCGCGATGTTCATGGTCGGCGCGATGACGCTCGCCATCATGGGCCAGAGCGACACGAGCTCGGTGCTCAGCGGCGTCGAGGGCCCTGGGCTCCAGCCCCCAGCCCCGGTCACGGTCCCCCCTGCGCAGGAGACCCCGAACGAGGACGAGGCCGAAGATGATGCCGAGGCCGAGGATCCGGCCGAACCTCAGTAGCCCCCCCAGACACGCGGAAGTGGCGGAACTGGCAGACGCACTAGCTTGAGGGGCTAGCGAGCCAATGGCTCATGGGGGTTCAAATCCCCCCTTCCGCACCAGTTTTCCTCAGTAAATCAGCCGTGCGTGATTTGAGTAGCGGTCGAAAGCCGGTGCTTTGTGGCACGTTTGTGGCACGGATTGCAGAAAACTCAGTGCGTATCGGCTAGGTGAGGCTGCTCATCACGGTCTGCTGAGGTAACAGCTGACGCCTCCATCCGCTCCAGCGCCTGTGCCAGACGCACCGGCGTACTCCGTACGTACCGTGAGGTCGTCGTGATGTTGGCGTGCCCGAGAAAGTCCCGCACGTCGTGCAGGTCCGCTGACGATTCCAGCAGCCGACAGGCGAACTCGCGCCTAAGGTCGTGGAAATGGAGGTCCTCGATACCGGCGCGACGACAGGTGTTCCGCCACGCCGTCTTGATGGTCACGCGCCGCTCGCCCACGGCGTTGCCGAAGACGTAGGCGTCGGGCGAGAACTCCTCACCCTTGGGGTCGGTTCGGCGCATCTCCAGCACGGCGCGCAAGTCGGACGACACCGGGATGACGCGGGGCTCGCGGGTCTTGGTCTTGCTCGCGGGGAACTCGAACCACCGGGCTACACCATGCTCGTCACGGCGTATCTGGAACCACTGCAGGCTCAGTAGCTCCCCCCGTCGGCACCCTGTCGACAGTGCCGCGATGATCAGCGCCTGTAAGTGCGGGTGCGCGTGTTGGAGGAGACGAGTGCGTTCTCCCCGCTGCAGGCGTCGGGTGCGTTCCGTCTCAGCTCGGTGGTCCAGCGTGACCAACAAGACCCCGCCCCGCGTGAACGGACTCCGCTCGATCAGCCCCTCGGCGATGGACCAGTTGAACAGATGCCGCAACCGCGCCATCAGTCGATTACAGCCCACTAGGCCATGCGAACGCCGAGCCGCTTGCACGGTCTTGATGTCCGCTGTACTCACGTCCGCGAACGTCTTTGCCTCCAGCAAGAACGTCGTGCCATACGAGGCTGGGACTGCGATCCGTCTGATGATGCCAATGTGATACAGGGCTATCTTGGCTGTTCGTGGTCGCAGATGCTGTCCCATCCAGCGTGGACCGTCTGG
>Ga0302123_10000193_pt1 | contig 48387 bp, 43 predicted proteins | sample CB21_321_MG_FD_203109 | JGI IMG/M metagenome (GOLD analysis project Ga0302123, IMG submission 203109) | Marine microbial communities from Western Arctic Ocean, Canada - CB21_32.1 | ecosystem: Environmental > Aquatic > Marine > Oceanic | place: Canada: Western Arctic Ocean | collected 2017-09-28 | reverse complement strand
CGTCAAGTAGGCGGTCGAATACGCGGCTCCAATGCCTTCATCGAGACTAGCACCGCCCGGTGGTCTGGGCAACCGCTCAGTCACGTTAGACGCCGGCTCATATAGAATGATTGCCCACTATCTGTGGTGAAGGAAGACAGAATGACTGAGAAGACTGAGGTGCCAGAGTCCACCCACTCTCGTGGCAGCGGTCGTCCTCCGGCGACCAGGGAGACCTTCGTGCCCGATATCGTCGAGCACGGCGCCCCAGTGCGCGGCGAGCCGCAGACACTGGAGACGCGGCTATTCGTGCAGCTCCAGGTCTTTACCGGGTGTCTCGACACCGCGCCGGTCGTCGAGGCGGTCCGGGACAGTGGTCTGGAGGCGGCGGTCTACGCGAACCTAAACGACCCGCGAGGCGTCGGGGTGCTGCTGATGTCGGAGGACCCGACGCTGTTCGCCGAAGCGGGGCGCGCGCTGCTTATCGGTCCGGCGTTCGCCGAACTCACCCCGCTGCCAGATTTCACTATGCTGGGGCGCACCTATGCGAGTGGACGTGAGCCGGACCTGAAGGACTTCCTGCTCAACAAAGTGCGGCGCCACGCCTTGAACCCGGACTACCCATGGGGCGTCTGGTATCCGTTGCGGCGGATCGGTGCCTTCAACATGCTCCCGCGCGGCGACCAGGGAAAGATCCTAATGGAGCACGGAACGGTAGGTCGTGGCTACGGCGAGCTGGACCTCGCGGTAGACGTTCGGCTCGAGTGCCACGGGCTGGACCGTGACGACAACGAGTTTGTCATCGGCCTCATCGGCCCGGATCTGTACCCGCTGTCGAAGCTGATCAAGGACATGCGGTCGACGGTGCAGACATCGCAGTACATCAAGGACATGGGGCCCTTCTTTATCGGCCGAATCATCTACCAGGCGCCGGTCCCCGAAGAGGTTCGGGGCGGGGGCACGGGGTACTAGCGAGTGCCCAGAAGTCAGCCTGAAGACGGCGGAAGTCAGTAGGCCAATGCCCACCCTTCGCGCCGTCGGTCCGCGGCGGCGCGCCGCCGACCGGCAATCTGGTCGATCAGCACCGCCTGGGCACCGCCGAATTCGGCGGTCCAGCCGCTGCGGGCGTGCACGGTGTAGCCTCGGGCCTCGAGCGCGTCACGCACCGTCCGGGGCACCCGGTCTTCGATTGCCAGCGAACCGTCTCCGAGACGTCGCAGGCGCGGCGCGTCGATCGCCTCCTGTGGGCTCATGCCGAACAGCTGGATATTGTTGAGGACCTGGACGATGGTGTGCGTCTGACCGTCGCCGCCGGGGGTGCCGAGGGCGAGCCAGGGAAGGCCGTTGCTGAGGACAATGACGGGGCACAGCGTGTGGAACGGTCGCTTCCGTGGCGCGAACACGTTCGGGTGGTCTTCCTCGAACCTGAAGAGCGAGCCGCGATTCTGCAGCACGATACCGGTGTCCGGCACAACCAGCCCCGAGCCGAAGGTCGCGAACAGACTCTGTATCAGCGAGACGACGTTGCCATATTGGTCGACCGCAATGACGTAGACCGTGTTCGGGTGGTCTTCGATAGTCCCGATTGCGGGCAGTGGCGGCGCCAGGCCCGCCGGGTCGATTGTCGATGCCAACTGGCTAATCCTGGCGCTGTCGAGGAGGTCGTCGACCGACACAGTCATCGCCGTCGGGTCGGCCACTTCGCGGTCCCTGTCGATGAACGCCAGGCGGATCGCCTCCGAAATTGTATGCAGGTAGTCCGCGCTGTTGTGCCCGAGCGCATCCAGTTCGGTGTCGACTTGCTGTAATAACGCCAGTTCCTCGAGCAGGGTCACCCCCTGGGTGTTGGGCGGAAACGCCATCACCTCGAGCCCCTGATACCTGGTGCTGATCGGCTGCGTCCACTCGGGCAGATAGTCGGCCAGGTCGTTGTGGGTGACCAATCCATTCCGGTCTTGAAGGAAACCCACGATCTTGCGACCGAGCGCGCCGGTGTAGAGCTCCTCAGGACCGTGCTCCTGCAGCGTCCGGAGCGTCTCGGCCAGGTCGGGTCTCGGCAGGATGTCACCCGGCTGTGGCGGTGCCCCGCCCGGCAGGAAGATGCGTGCCGCCTCTGGGTCCCGGCGCAGCTTGGTTTCCGCGGCGGCGATGTCCTCGGCGAGGCGTTCCGACACCGGGAGTCCGGCCGTCGCCAGTTCGACCGCCGGTTCGAGCGCCTGGGCGAGCGTGATCGTGCCGAACCGCCGCAAGCCCTCCGCCCAGGCACCGACCGCGCCCGGCACCGACACGCTTCGCGGGCCGGTGCCGGGCATCCGGTCGAGCCCCTCCGCCTTCAGCTCGTCAAGCGTCTTGGCACTGCCGGCCCGTCCCGAGCCATTCAGCGCGTAGGTCAGGTTGGTGGCCGCGTGGTAATGCAGGAGAAACATGTCACCGCCGACACCGTTCATGTGCGGGCGCGCGACGGCGAGCATGGCCGCGGCGGTGATGGCCGCGTCCATTGCGAGCCCGCCCGCCTCGAGCACACGCAGGCCGGCTTCGGCGGCGAGCGGATGACCGGCGGTGACGGCGCCGGTGTTGCCGAGCGCGTCACGTCCGGGGTCGGCGTTGCGTGAGACCGTCGTGCCGCAGGCGGGCGTCATACACACCGCGACGAGCGCAATGGTCGCGCGTTTCGTCAGTCGCCGATGTGCGCGGTGTGCGGGCATGCGTCCTCCAAGAACTGATTCATTTTACCGTCTCGCGCTGACCGGATCGAACCATCGGCTGTGAGCGGCCGGTGGCCGGCATCTTTGATAGGATGCGCGCATGCCGGCCAAGCCAGAGTCCTTCGACGCGCTACGACTGCCCGCACACGGCCTGCGCGGGCTGTTTCGACACTTTGGTCCCGGGATAATCCTGATGATGACCGGGATCGGCACAAGCCATCTACTGACGGCGCCGGCGGCTGGTGGCCGGTTCGAGTACGCGCTGCTTTGGTGCATTCCAGTCGCCTATGTCTTCAAGTATTACGGCTTCGAGATGGCGTTTCGATTCACGAACGCCACCGGCCGGAGCATGCTTGACGCGTATACCACCGCCCCGGGCAAGTGGCCGGTCTGGTATGTGCTGATCACCACGCTTATCCAGTGCGCCCTCGGTCAGGCGGGCCGGCTCGCGGCGGCCGCCGCCGTGCTCTTCTATGTCTTCTCCGAGATCTTGGATTTAGAGCTCTCGACCTACGGACTCGCGCTCGGTGGGCTGTCGGTCGCCATCATCCTCTATGGGCGCTATGCGGCGGTCGAGCTGGCCACCAAGCTGCTGGCTGGTCTCTTGGTCGTGTCGACCGTGGGGGTCTACCTGGTCGCACCGGCGCCGTTCTCTGCGATGGGCCACTTCTTTACCGTCGAGGTGCCGGGTGGGTCGTGGCTGATCATCGCGGCATTTCTGGGGTTGCTGCCGACCGGCATGGATGTGTCGCTGCAGGCGTCTGAGTGGGGCAAGGCGAAGCGGGTCGGGATGGGGCGCATCCGAGAACAGCTCGAACAGGAGGGTTATGCCCGTCCGTTCGACGCGTTCGCTTCGACCAAGTCTGATTTGACGGTCGATGTCTCGACGTTGCCGGAGCACGCGCAGGAGTATTGTCGGCGCTGGTTCCGGATCGGACTGTGGGACTTCTCGGTCGGACACGTGGTGTCGTTTGTGCTCGCCACGATTTTCTTGCTGCTCGCGGCGGTCTGGCTCTACCCGAGCCCGGTCGAGGGACGCGCGGTGATCGGCGAGATCGCTGGCATCTTTCCACCGGGGATGCGGGCCGTGTTTCTCGCCGGGGCGTTCGCGGCCACTTTTTCCACCGCCTTCAACTACTTTGACGGCTGGCCGCGCGTCGTGGCGGCCTGCTGCCGTAACCTGTTCCGCACAACGGCGGCGCTGCCCGGTGTCGCGGCCGACCGGCTCACCCAGACCCACCGTCGTACCTGGTCGTCGGAATACAACGTGTACCGGATGACGATGTTCTACTCACTGGTAGCGGCCGTGGTGATCATTGCCGGCGTGCCGCGTCCGGTGTTTCTGGTGCTGGCCTCCTCGGCGCTGGCGTTCTTCATCGCGCCGATCATCTTTTTTCTGAACCTGTACTATTGCCTCACTGTCATTCCGAAGACTGACCGGGCATTCTATCCGTCGCCCTTCGCAAGGGTGTTCAGTTACATTAGCTTGGTGGTCTTCACCGGACTGACGGTCGTCATCATCTTGGCGCGCGTCTTTAGTGTCACGTTGTTCGGAGGATAAGAGGCTGTTGGGCAATCGGCTTGCTGATATCTGCCTTCTTCGACCGCTCATGTGACTGAACGTCGATATGAATGGGTACCGTATAGGCCGCAGGCACCGGCGCGGCCGATCGACTGGTGGGTCAAGGGGGTCCCTGCGCTCGTCGGACTGCAAATCCTGATCGCGACGCTGCTGCGGCTCAGACCCGGCTGGCCGGGACTATGGTTGTGGTATCTAGGGCCGTCGTTGCTGGTCATCCTGGCAGGCGTGCTGCTCATAGCGTCGTTCCGGTCGTCACGACAGTGGCGACACGGGGTCAACGTGTGGCACATCGCCGGCTACCTCGGTCTGGTCGTTTTCATCGTCTCTCTTCGCACCTACGGCTCCTATCCCTCCTCGCATGACGGCTCACCGAGCGCGGTGGAATTCCGGTTACCGCTTGACGGTGCGGTCACCGTTGCCTGGGGAGGCGAGGTCTCCGACGTGAACTACCACGTGTTCCTGCCGGATCAGCGCTGGGCATACGACGTGCTGGTCACCGAAGGCGGTCGTAGCGCGGCTCGCGACGGCGCACGGCTCGAAGACCATCATGCGTGGAATCTGCCGGTTCGTGCTCCGGCCGACGGGGTGGTTCGCCGGTCGGTTGACGGTGAGCCCGAGGCGGTGCTGGGCGCGCCTCGCTGGGGGCTGGCCGGGCTAGGAAATCATCTAGTGATCCAGGTGGCGCCAGAAGAGTTCCTCTTCATTGGTCACCTCCGTCGTGGCACCGTCGCGGCGGCAGTCGGCGACCTGGTTACCGCCGGCCAGTTGCTCGGGCGCGTGGGCAACTCCGGTAACAGCAGCGAGCCGCACGTCCACGTGCACCTTCAAGACAGCCTGCGTCCCTATTTCGGCGAGGCGATCCCATTCTATTTCTCAGCCTATGAACAGGACGGGCGCTTCGTCGATCGGGGCATGCCGGAAGGGGGACATATCGGGGGCCGGTATGTCGGCGAGCGAGTGGAGCAGCGGAGACCCGACGAGCCGCGCGCAGGGACCTGACGCGGGCTTGCACCACGTGCTGCGAGTGGTTCCTGTCAGGCTCACCCTGCCAGCACCTCGCCTGGCATCGTAGAATGACGATCGTGGAATCCGTATCCGCTTGGCGTTGCGTGACCGCTGGGGTCTGGCTGTTCGCGGTGGCGGTTCCCACCGTGGCACAGCCCCTCGACGTTGCTGTGTCCCATCGCGCCCGCGGCCTGTTTCCCGGCGAGGCGGTCCTGCTCACGGTCGAGGCATCCGGACCTCTCACCGACGTTCGTGCCACTGCGTTCGACGAAACTATTCGCTTCTACCGGACGGAGGACAGTGCCTGGCACGGGCTGGTCGGCATCGATCTGCTGGTGCAGCCTGGGGACCACGACGTGGAGCTGCGTATCGTGCCCGTGACCGGGACCTCGATCGCGCGTACCTACACGTTGTCGGTCGAGCACAAGGCCTATCGAACCCGCCAGCTGACAGTGGCGCCGCGCTACGTCGAGCCGCCTCCAGAGGTGGGCGCTCGGATCTCCCGCGAGGCGGTCCAGCAGGCGGCGATCTTCGCGACCGCGACGAAAGAGCGACTGTGGCGAGGGTCCTGGGGGCGCCCCGTGGCGGGACGGGAAACCGGCGCCTTCGGAAGCCGGAGCGTGTTCAACGGCCAGCCACGCAACCCGCATAGTGGGGCCGATTTTCGCGCCGCGGAAGGCACGCCGGTGATCGCCCCCAACGTGGGCACGGTGGTGCTGACAGGAGACACCTATTTCTCAGGCGGCTCGGTCATCCTCGACCATGGCTGGGGACTGTATTCCTACTTCGCACACCTCTCGAAGATTATCGTCGAGGAAGAGGATCTCGTGGAGCCTGGTCAGGTGCTCGGACACGCCGGATCAACCGGCCGGGTCACCGGTCCGCATTTGCACTGGACCCTTCGGCTGAATGGCGCCAGGGTTGATCCGCTGTCCTTGATAGAGATCTTGGAAGACTAGCAGTCCGTGGTGAAAGTCCCGCGTTGAACCGAGACCCGTAGCTGGCAATGCCGCGTTCGGCCGGCACAAGGCGCGACGAGGGAAAATGCCGCCAGTATGTGACCGAGGACAAGGTCGTAGGGCACGGCTTTTACCGTGCCATCGCAGGCCTGAAGGCCTGCGCCACGCCAGGCTGGATGCAGCGCCGGTCGAATGCAGCTGGGCTTTTTCGACGGGCTGCGAGCCCCCCGCGTAGCGGGGCCTTAAGAAAGGTAGCCTGGCGACGCTGTGCCGACCCTCGTCCGGGTGGGTTGCGGTGCAGCGTCGCTAGAACCGAACCCGTACCCCCGTCGTCACCTGGAGCCCACCCAGATCCACGTCGGCGAGGTCATCACCAATCGTCAGGTCCGCCGTGGCCCGCACGTAGCGGAAGAGCACGCCGATCCCGATGTGCCTCATGACCTCGTAGCGCTTCAATAAGGGGAGCTTGTGAAGGACGAAGGTGCTGATATCGACGCCGCCGTTAAATCCGAAGGTGGTCTGGGACTGGCCATTGACGGTATGCCCGACAAAGACGACTTCGTCGAATGGGAACCCGACTTCGATGTGCTCAACCGATGCCAGGAGGTCCTGTCGTGCGTTGATCAGACTCGGACCGCCCGACACCGACACGACCAGCCAGTCGGCGACCTGTGCCATCCACAGAGCACGGAGGTGCGCCCCGATCTCCTGCCGTTCCAGCCCGTCTGCCAGACCCGTTGTGGTGCGCGGGAGATCGAAGAAGAACGGGTGCGGTAGCTTGGCGGTGACCTGCGCGGAGTTCACCGATCGGTAGTGCGACACATCGAGTCCGATCGCGAGGTTGCGCCAGAACCGGAACGAAATGCCGGCGCCAACGATTCCGCCTCCCTCGATGGCGTAGCTGGCCTGGAAGTTACCCGGCTCAGAGAAGACCGGGAAGACCCGGCTGGAAGCGAACGTCCTCGAGGCCGGGCGGTAGCCGACATCCGCCCAGACGACGAAGCGGTCGGTGGGCGCCGGCTGCGCCATTGCGTCGGGCGAGGTGCCGAGCAGTCCCGCCACGAGCCCGATGGAGAGGGCGGTCGCCCGTCGCCAAGGCCTGCCGGACATCTTCCCCCGTTGACAGTGTTTGGTATGCGGCACGTTGCTGCTAGTTCACTCCGACAGCGGTCCAGGCCTGTGTCACCGCCTGCTCCGCCGCGCTGCCAGCGCCGTACAGATCGCGCGCTGACTGGATGGTGGCTGCCCGTGCCGCCGCGAAGTCCGCGCTCCGGGTCATCAGCACCGTGAACGCGCGGTAGAAGACCTGCTCCATCTCTTCCCGGTTCGCCGCACCGACCCCGGAGACAGTCAGTCCAGATACCCGGTTGGTCCCGCCCTCGATCGCGAGGTAGAAGGCGTGTCCTGGAATCAGCGCGTTGGTGTGTACGCCGCCGTTGTCCTCCGTGCCGAGGAACCGGAGGCTGTAATGGTCGGGGTCACCAAAGTGCTGCGGGTCCTCGAGCGACCGGATGCCGCCCGGCTCGATCACGTCTTCGCCGATCAGGTAATCGGCGACACCTGCACCGTCCTGGAAGAACGGCTCGGCGTAGAACTCTGTACCCACTCCGATGATGTCGGAGAACGCCTCGTTCAGGGCGCCCGATTCGTCCATGGGGAGTAGGGCCGAGGTGAAGTCGGTCAGCCCGTGAGCGAGCTCGTGCGCCACGATGTCGAGCGCGCCGGAGAAGTAGTTGAACCGCTGGCCGTAGAAGGTCACATTTGGTGGCAGACCTTCGCCGAGCACCATGACGCCAACCCCGTCCGGGCCGCACACTCCGCAGTAGAATGCGTTCAGAAAGAAGAGGCCGAGAATCTCAGCCGGTGCCGTGGCGACGTCCGCGCGATCGACCGGATGCACCAGGCTGATCATCCGGACGTTCTTGTCGTTCAGTCCTTGCCGCCCAAACCGATGATAGAGATAGTCGTAGGTCCAGCCCATACCGACATGGGCATCGACGCTCGCACCGTCGAGCCACCGGTTGTCGGTGTCGTTGGCCAGGTCGGCGTCGAACAGTTGAGCGGTCCCGTTGAGCACGTCCAAGGTGCGGAGGATGTCGCCGTCCATGTCGAACGTATAGGCAGCGGCGGGTCGAAGCTGGTCCTGTGCGAGAAAGGCGCCTCCGACCGTGGTCACGCTGATCTTCTTCCTGTCACCATTCACGCCGATGCCTTCGCCGATGACGCATTGTTCGCACGGCAGCACCGGTTGTTGGGTCTTCAGATCGTTGTAGGACCAGACGAGGTCGCCGGTGGCCGCGTCGATAAAGTAGGCCATCAGCCGGGTGCCAGTGAAGGCTCGCGCCTCGTAGACGAGGCGGTAGATGCCGGCGCGCTCGCGGTCGGGCAGCACCACCAGTTGGACGGGCGTTGATCCTCCCGGCTGCAGGTTCCCCAGACCCTCGATGATCCGGGTGGCCTCGTTCATCGAGAGCGCTGGATTTGTTTCCACGTCGACGCCGAGATGCAGGGGGCCGAAGAGAGACACCGTGACCCCACGCGCGGACTGGCGAGTGACCTCGGCACCGAAGATCGGTATCCCGTCGTGATACTGACGGAACCGTTCGTGTGTGCGATCCGGTACCAGGGAGTCGCGCTGGCTGGTTGCCAGCTGCAGGACCCCGTCACGATCCAGTCGGTCCACGAGCGAGTCGGCGTCCCGGAGCTCGGCGAGACTGCTGAGGCCGCCGACCGTTAGCTTCCAGACCGAGTCTTGGCTCTGCAACTGGGCCGTGGACGACGTGAGGGCCGCGATTATCGCGACCGCAGCGGCACAGATCAGGCGACGAGTGACAGGACGCATACGGGTTTGCGCCGGCCCGACAGCGAGCTGACGTTCGCACATTGTAGTAGATCTCGTGGCACAGTTGGCCTGGCATTCGGGTCAGTCGAGGGCGTCGAGCAGCGCCTCGGTGTCGGCGGCGTCATTGTAGAGGTGGGGCGCGACCCGGATGGCGTCCCCGCGCAACGAGACGGTGACCTGTCGTTCGTGCAGTCGTTCGGCAAGACGGGCGGTGTCCGCCGAGTCCCGAACACGGATGCCAAATAGGTGCTCGCCACGCCACCCGTCCTCCTCGATCCCATAGCCCCGTTCTCGTAGCGTGCGTATCAGGTCCTTCGTCAGCGCACGGCAGTAGTCCTGAATCGCCGGCGCGGTCCACTCCAGGACGAGCTCCAGCGCCGCCGCTAGCATCGGAAGCAGGATGAAGTTCGAGCGCTCGCCGACGTCATACCGGATGGCGGCCGGCTGGTATTCGTCGCGGTAGTGCACGAGATCGGCGAACCGCTCGCTGCCCAGCCTGGTAATCCAATTCTCCTCGATTGGCGTGCCGTGGTCGAAGGCCGGTCCGAAGTAGGCGAGCCCGGTGGAATACGGGCCCAGCAGCCACTTGTAGGCGGCGCAGACCAGCGCGTCGGGCTGGACACGCTCCACGTCGAGCGGCAACGCGCCGACCGACTGCGTACCGTCGACGACCAGCAGCGCGTCGCAGTCCCGGGCGCGGTCGCCTACCCGCGTCAGGTCGAACAGCGTGCCGTCAGCCCAGTGCACCTGCGGCAGCGCGACCACCGCCGTTCGACGGTTGATGGCCGCGAGCAGGCGCGCGCACCAGGCGCTGGCCCGGGTGCCGCTGCTCCGCTCAGGGGCCTCGACCACCTTCAACTCCAGGTTTCGCTCGGCGCAGAGACGGCGCCACGTGTAGACGTTGCTCGGAAACTGCTCCTCGACGATGACGATGTTGCCGCCCGGCTCGACGTGTGCGTTCCGCGCAACCGTCGCCAGACCATACGAGACCGACGGGATGATCGCGACCCGGTTGGGGTCGGAGATGTTGACGAGTTGCGAGAAGAGACGCCGGACGTGGTCGCTCTCCTCGAAGAAATCGGGTGCGCTGATCAGGTGCGGTGTGGCGCGGCGGTCGATGCCCTCGATACCTGCGGTCCGCACGGCGTGGGCCAGCGGCGCCATGAACGCGCAGTTGAGATAGTGCAGCCCGTCTGGCAACGTGAACCGGGGCTTTTGGCAGGCGAGCATGGCCAGGCTGTCAGCCAGTATACGTCTCTCCGGACGTCGCGTCGCCGCTACAATGAGGCGACGGTGACGCGCGAATAAGGAGGGGAGACGCTGATGCGTGAACGGACATGGGGGGGGCTCACTCTCGCTGGGTTGCTGGTGTCGGCCTGCGGCAACTCCGTATCGGTGCCGGAGCTCGCATCGGACTTCGTAGCCGAGGAGGAGGCGCTCATCGACCAGGCCCGCGGCATTCACGAACGGGTACTGACAATCGACTCCCACGACGATATCTCGTTCGACTTCGCTACGCCGGAGGTCGACCCGGGCATTCGGGGGGGGCGGCAGGTTGATCTGGTAAAGATGGCAGAGGGTGGGCTCGACGCAGCGTTCTTCGTCGTCTACGTGAGCCAGACCGAGCGGACTCCGGAGAATTACGCGAGGGCGAAGGCGGACGCCATGACCAAGTTCGACGCGATCCACCGGATGGCGGAGGAGATGTATCCGGACCGGATTGAGATCGCGTACACGGCGGACGACTTCGAGCGGATCGCGGCCGGCGGCAAACTGGTGGCGGCGATCGGGATCGAGAACGGGTATGTCATCGGCAGGGATCTCTCGCTGCTCCAGACCTATCACGATCTGGGCGCGCGCTACATCACGCTGGCGCACAACGGGCACAACGACATCGCCGATTCCGCGAACTGGCGCGAGAACCTCGGAGACGTGGAGTCGGAACACAACGGCATCAGCGCGTTCGGCGAGGAGGTCATCGCCGAAATGAATCGGCTCGGGATCATGGTCGATGTGTCGCACATCTCGAAGGCGGCGATGCTCGACGCGGTCCGGGTGTCACGCGCGCCGGTCATCGCGTCGCACTCGAGTGCCCGAGTATTGGCCGACACTCCGCGTAACATGGATGACGAGCAGTTGCGGGTGCTTGGCGACAACGGTGGTGTGATCCAGATGGTGGCGCTGGATGCCTTCGTCAGCGACACCGTCGGGGTCCGCAACGCCGAGATCCGGACCCTGCGGACTCGGCTTGGGCTGAGTCCGAGCGATGAGCTCGACCTGTCTGACCTGTCGGCGTCGCAACGCGCCGAGTACGAGCGTCGCATGACTGAGATCGCTCAGGAGTGGCCATCGGTCGACGTGGCGATGTTCGTCGACCACATCGACCATGCGGTTGAGCAGATCGGGATCGATCATGTTGGCATCAGCTCCGACTTCGACGGCGGTGGCGGTGTCGAGGGGTGGTCCGACGCGAGCGAGACCCTGAACGTAACGTTGGAGCTGGTGCGGCGCGGATACACTGAGGAGGAGATCGCGACGCTCTGGGGCGGGAATCTATTGCGGGTCCTGCGTGAGGTTGAGCGAGTGGCGGCCGACATGCAGCGGTAGCGTGTCCCGTGTCCGTGCGGTCAGCCGCGGCAGCGAGCAGGCATACCCGACAATACAATAATGTTGGCGCGGTGTGCGGCGACACGCAAAGCCCGCTACCGGCGCTGTCGCGGAAATATCACGCCTGAGTTGGGAGTGCCGGGTCTCAGATCGTCGGTGCATGAGCCTCGGTTGGGATTCCTGTAGCGAATTTCGATGACAATACACGGGATACGGAGCACCCAATGAAAGCCCTGGAGGGAGTACGGATTCTGGACATGACGCACGTCCAGTCAGGTCCGACCTGCACACAACTGCTGGCCTGGTTCGGCGCCGACGTCATGAAGGTCGAACGTCCGGGGACGGGGGATGCCACCCGCAGTCAGCTGCGGGACATCCCGGATGTCGATAGCCTGTATTTCACGATGCTAAACCACAACAAGCGCAGCATCACGTTGAACACCAAGCGCGAGAGCGGCAAGGCGATCTTCACCGATCTAATCGTGGCGTGCGACGTGTTGGTAGAGAACTTCGCGCCGGGGGCGCTCGACAGGATGGGCTTTTCCTGGGAGCGCATACAGGAGATCAACCCTCGGATCATCTACGCATCGGTGAAAGGCTTCGGCCCCGGTCCCTACGAGGATCTCAAGGTCTACGAGAACGTGGCCCAGTGCACCGGTGGCAGTGCCAGCACGACCGGGTTCCCCGACGGGCCGCCCCTGGTTACCGGAGCGCAGGTCGGCGACTCGGGCACTGGGTTGCATCTCGCACTCGGCATCGTGACGGCGCTCTTCCAGCGCGGGCAGACGGGCCGCGGACAGCGTGTGGTGTGCGCCATGCAGGACAGCGTGCTCAACCTGTGCCGGGTCAAGTTGCGTGACCAGCAGCGTCTGGCCCATGGTCCGCTGACGGAATACCCGCAGTACCAGGACGGCACGTTTGGTAAGGCGACACCGCGGGCGGGCAACGCCTCCGGCGGCGGCCAGCCCGGGTGGATCGTCAGGTGCAAGGGCTGGGAGACCGACCCCGACGCCTACATCTATATCATCGCGCAGGCGGCTGCGTTCGAGGGATTGGCGACGGTGATCGGCCACGAGGATTGGCTCGAGGACCCCGATTGGAATACGCCACAGGCGCGTCTGGACAAGATCGATCGGATGTTCGACGAGATCGAGAAGTGGACGGTGACCAAGGTGAAGTTCGAAGTGATGGCGACGCTGAACCCGCTGAACGTACCGTGTGGGCCGGTGTTCTCGATGAAGGAGCTGGCCGAGGAGCCGTCGCTGCGGGCCACCGGGACCGTGGTGGAGGTGGACCATCCGACGCGGGGGCCGCATCTGTCGGTGGGGAATCCGATCAAGCTGTCGGACTCGCCCGCTGATGTCAGGCGATCGCCGCTGCTGGGCGAGCACACCGACGAAATCCTGCGCGGCGTGCTTGGGATGGACGACGAGGCAATTGCGGCGGCGAAGGCCGACGGGGCCGTTTGACCAGAAGCGTAGCTGTGGGTCTCGGGTAGGCTACCGAGGAAGGCGATCCGGCTTCTCCCGCTCTCCTGGGAGAGGGGCGGGGTGAGAGTCCGGTAGGTCTGACCCCTTCAAGGACATGGGCGTCACATGAAGATCTGCGTTGTCGGTGCGGGCGCCATCGGGGGCTATGTGGCGGTGCGGTTGGCGCATGTCGGGCATGCGGTGTCGACCATTGCGCGGGGGCCGCATCTGGCGGCGATCCGCGCGCGTGGGCTCAAACTGGTCGAGTCTACGCAAGAGCTGGTCTCGACCAACCTCGAGGCTACGGACCGGATTGCCGACCTCGACACCCAGGATGTCGTTGTGCTCGCGCTCAAGGCGCATCAGGTCGCGGCAGTCATCGACGAACTGCCGGCCCTGTTGGGCCGCGATACGGTTCTGGTGACCCTGCAGAACGGTATCCCGTGGTGGTACTTTCAGAAGCTGGAGGGCCCCTATGCCGACCGGGTGGTCGAGACGGTTGACCCAGGTGGGGTGCTCTTCAACGCCATCGACCCGAACAGGATCATCGGCTGTATCGGCTATCCGGCTGCCACGATCGCCGAACCGGGGGTGATCCGACACATCGAGGGTAACAAGTTTCCCGTTGGTGAGCTCGACGGCAGCGATTCGGACCGGGTCCGGATGGTCTCCGGCCTGCTCGAGCAGGCTGGCTTCAAGTCACGGGTACTCGATGACATCCGCTCGGAGATCTGGCTGAAGCTCTGGGGGAACCTGACATTCAACCCGATCAGCGCGCTCACACATGCGACCCTGGTTGACATCTGCCGGTTTCCGCTGACACGGGACCTGGCCGCGATGATGATGACCGAGGCGCAGGCGATCGGCGAGCGGTTGGGGGTAATGTTCCGGGTGCCGATGGAGCGTCGGATCGCCGGAGCCGAGGGGGTCGGCAAGCACAAGACCTCGATGCTACAGGACGTCGAAGCTGGCAAACCGCTCGAGATTGACGGGATGCTGGGGGTTGTTGTGGAGCTGGCCGAGATGACTGGCGTTGAAGTGCCCGCGCTGCGTGCCCTCTATGCATGTGCCAGCCTGTTAAACAAGACCATCCAGAATGAGAACGTGTGCATCCAGGCTGCTCCGCGGGTAGGCTAGCAGCCGGCTGGGGCAGGGGCCGCTGCCTGGCGGGCTGCTCCGCGCCGGCAATGGCGACCCACGTCTGAAGGGGCATACGTGATTCACGTCACAGTCGAATCATTCGCCGCCACCGAGTTCGTAGACCATGAATCGGCCAGTCTCGTTCGCGACTGGCAGGTCGAGTTGTTGCTCCGTGATGAGAAAGTCGATCGCGTAACGTCCGGCCAGGAGGCGGGCACGTTCCGCGCTGAGGCGTTCGAAATCGCCGATGTCGATCACCCGTCGAGCAATTCGGTGGGCGATGTCTGACGAGTAAATCGCGATGCCGGTGTCCTTGATCAATTCCAAGTAGACATCGCGCCCACTGGCCGCCCGCACGCTCGTGCCATAGCGGCCGGCGTGTCCTGGGTCTGCCAGGAAATGCGAGCCGATTGGCTGAGCCGAAGCCCACGTCATCACGTCATTCCAATCGTTGTCAGCCAGCTGGACTTGCATGATCGGCTGGCCTGCCCGCTCGACGAATACGCGATAGCTGCCTCGGGTGAGCGCCAGCAGCGCGACGACCACGACGACTGCCCGACGCGGAGTCACGCCAGTCGCCCACGTCTGGCGGCGGAAGTCTAGAGGGCTCTCGAAGAGGAGCCAGCCGAGGTAGGCAATCCCGACAAAGTCCAGCAGCCAGAAGATTCTGTTGAACTGTAGTTGCACGGCCAGTGCCACTGCCGCGTAGGAGAACGGCACCGACAGGAGAAACAGCCCCAAGAGTAGCCCGCATCCTGCGATGAGGGCGCCCTCACGCGGTGATGTGATGCCCAGCGAACGACGATATCCGTAGAGCGCGAAGGTGAAGGCCGCGATAGCCAGATTGCTGATCCAGGCCGCCATCGGCCACTCACCTACCACGAGGTAATCCTTGTTCTCGAGCACCTGTAGCCAGGTGGTATCCATTGGGGCCAGTTGGTCGCGCAGGGGATAGGCAAAGGTCCAGGCGACGGCCACGATCGCGGCGGCCGCCCCCACAAGCAGGTACTTGGGAGCAGGCCGGTCAGCGACGAGCGAGGCGGTCCCGACCAAGACGACGAACCACAAACCGGTGGTCGGGTGAGCCAGCAGCGACAGGCCGACGACCACCAGGGCCAATCGGGTTCGGCCCGCCAAGAACAGCGACGTCGCGGAGAGACCACAGGCGAACGCGAGCATTCGAGGATGGAAATAGCCCTCCACCGAATTGACCGCGGTGTGCGGAATTTGGTGACGGGCCGTCAGCAGGACAATAAGTCCGCTGACCGCCCACGAAGTTCTGTATAGAAGGCGACCGATACCGACGATGGCGGCGTACAGCAGGGTCAGCGTGAGCAGATACGCACCCAGAAACGCGACTGGCAGGGAGAGCCCGGTCAGTCGCACGATCAATGCAAACCAGTCGTCGAATACGAAAAACCTGTCCTGCGCGTCGATGAGGTCGGCGTCGTGTGGAAACAGCCCTGGTGTGATCTGCTCGAGGACCACCGGAATGTAGAAGGCTTGATCTGAGACCCCATAGCGGTAGCCGCCCGAGTTCAGGGTGACGAGGGCGCCAAACACGACGGCGCCAACGGCAAGGAGCAGGGAACGCTGTGTGGTCAACATCAACGCCGGATTACGAGCTGTAGCGCCATTTGAGTGCGGCGGAACTTTCTCCACGGGCTGCTAGACCTTCTCGAGCCAGCCGTCCTTCGCAGCCTTCTGGTGCGAGCGCGCGTCCCGTCGTGGTCGTGACGCGCCTGCTGACGAGCTGGATCCGGCCACCCTCCTACCTCCTCAGGTTACACCCCTCTTGCCGCCAGCGCTGGCACTGGGCGCCGAGACAACTGCGACTAGTCGAGCACGTCGAAGAGGTAGCTGTATTTCAGAATCGCACTCCGTCCGGCGAATGACGGCACGATGTCGCCGATCCCTTCGGTTTCGTTGTAGACAAGGAACAGACCCGTGTTGGCGTCCTGGAGCCAGCCGAAGCGGAAGTTGACCGACCAGAGCTCAGCGCTGTCGTTGTGCTGCAGGAGCGTCTGCACGAAGAGGCGCGGCGAGAAATTGTAGGCGGCTCGTACGCTGGTCAGGTTGGTGATGGCGCTTCCGGTGGGGAGATCGATGTCGTTCCGGCTGTAGCTCAGCGACAGATTGAACGTTTCGCCGTAGCGTGCGTTGACTGACGGGCGCAGGGTCACAAGATCGCCACCAAAGAACCCGGCAACGGTGGTCCGCATGCCGAAACTGACCGGCGCCGACCGGTCGTAGTCGTAAGAGTACTGCACTTCGTTGAAGTCGTATCGACCGGGCGGAATCGGAATGCCCGAGACACTGAATTCCTCGAAGACCGCTTCACTCCGGATGTCGTACGCAACACCAACCGAGGAGCTGTCCTCGAATTCGCCCTGGAAGTGCAGGTGGAGAAACGACGACTCCATGACCCGGTCCAGGTTCCAGAAGCGCGTGAAGCTCATATGCGGCGTCAGTTCCTGGAACTTGAGGACCCCGTCTGGCCGCGACGTGCTGTTGAGCCCGACGTCGAACTTGCGAAACCCGCCGGTCCGGCGGAGGAAGCCGACCTCCGGATTGAAATCCTCACCGTTTTCCTGGTAGCCGCCGATGAAACGCCACGCTTCCGAGTCGTATCTCGTCGAGAGACTTAGCGCGTGGTCTCGGCCGGTGCGGCCGGGTGTCTGTGTACGACCCACGAAGCCCTGCACCAACCCGTTTTGCCCGATACCCCACCGGCCGTCGACCGCGTAGGTTCGGTTGTAATCGTCAGCCGGCGCCATACTTCCCGTGCCTTGCCGGTTGATGAAGAGACCGCCCACGCTGGACCGGTTGGGTAGATCGCGGCGTACACGCGCCACCGTGAAGTTATTCGCCTGTCCGACGCCGTTGACCGTTTCGGTCTGCATGTTGAGGAAGCCCAGCGTAACGCCGTCTGACACTTTGCCGGACAGTCGCGCGCCGCCCAGGATCGGAATCTGCTCACCCGCGCCAGTGATCCCGATGCGGCGGCTGAAGAAGAGCTCCGTCTGTCCGAGGTTCATCCCGCTTGCGGGTCCCTGGTTGTTGACCGAGAACACCCCGGCGTTCTCGAGGAAGAACGGTCGTTTTTCTGGGAAGAACAGGTTGAAGCGGTCGAGGTTGATCTGCTGATTGTCGACCTCGACCTGCGCGAAGTCGGTGTTGTACGTGGCGTCGAGCGTAAGGCCGGACGTAACGCTGTATTTGAGGTCGACCCCGACATCGCCGAGGGCCAGCGGATCTCGATCCGGTGCCGCGTCGCGCGTGGCGAATTCACCCACCACATACGGCGTCAGCTGCAGATTGCTCGTGAAGCCGATTGGCGTCGTCACGCCCGCGAGCTGTCCGGCCATCGACAGGCGGTAGAGGTTGTACTGTCTTGGCAGTGGCGCCCAGAACGCCGTTTCGTTCCGGCGCCGGATGTTCCGCTGAAAGTTCACACCCCAGGACTGATGCTCGCGCGCAGGGTATCGAATGGTCCGGAACGGGATAGCGAACTCGGCGCTCCAGCCGATCTCCGACGTCGACGCCCGCACCTGCCAGGCCCCGTCCCAGTTGAGGTTGAAGCCGCCACCGCTCCCGCGCGTGAAGCCACCGGCGCCTGCGCCGCCGACCAGGCTTCGACTACCGCCCTCGTCGGTCACTTGGCCGTCGTATTCCTGGCCGGCCGGCGTGGTGCCGAAGATAAATCCGTTCTGCTTGTCGCTGAAGGTGTCGAGCACCATCTGAAAGCTGTCGGCGTTGTTCATCGAGGAATCGCGCCGGCTGTCGCTCACGATGATGCCGGAGGGAGTCCGATCGTAACAGACGACGCCAAAGTAGATCGTGTCGTTGGTGACCACGACGCGCACCGCGGTTCGCTCCGTAGCCGCTTGCCCCTCATCGGGGGCGCTCTGGCGGAATCCGCTGACCGGCTCTACCGCAGCCCACACCGGATCGCCGAGCACATCGCCGTCGAGTGTCGGCGGCTCTTCGACCGATACGGCGTGCGCGACCCTACCGGAGGCCTGGGTCACCAGCTCGATGTCAGATGCCGGGGGCGCCGGCTGGCTCGGCGCCTGGCCAAAGACGGGAGACGCGTACACACCAAGCACACACACAACGTACGCGTTCAGTCGAAATATGGTCTTCGGATCTCGTGTCATGTACTCCCATCGCACGTCGGCACGCGTGCGCGACCTCTCTTGCTCCTTGCTCTACCGCGTGGTCCACGGCGGAACTACCTCGTTTATGCGTGCGAATATCGTGTGTGCGTCAGTCCCATGGACATAGATGCCCTCACGCTGTTAGCGAGAATCGGCTTTTCCCGATCCCTGTACCGTGCCTGTTGTCGGTTCGATGCGCCAGGAGGTGGCTGGAACAAAATCCGGCCCCTCCCGTTCCTCGTGGGGAAGGTCCGGAATGAAGGCCAAGGGTATCAGAGATCTCAGTTAGGGGAGTCGGTCTGGGGAGACAGCGGAGTTCCGGCAGGCCCCGGGTTGCGGTGTGTGCGAACGTGGTGCCGTTGTCTTTGTACAGAATCGATCTGCCCGTAGCACGTTCGCAACACTGGTATAATGACTCTCGACTCAGGCACCTACGCACATCTAGTCCTGCACCAAATGCTCTCGTTCTTCTCGCGCGGCGCCGGCCTGGCGATTCTTGGGTGTACGGCCATCGGGGCGATGCCGGTGGTCGCATTCGCGCAGAGCGCCGACTCGGAATCCCGACCGTGGTACGAACGGATTGAGTTCGGCGGGGACTTCCGCTCCCGCTACGAGGGCTTCTATCAGGACGGTCGCGCCACCAGGAATAGGAGCCGGTTTCGCCTCCGGCTTCGTATCGACAGCGACATCAACGACGACACGTATCTGCAGATCCAGATCGCGAGCGGGGATCCGGGCACCCCGGTGTCGACGAACCAGACCTTTACCGGCTTTTTCCGACCGAAGCCGTTCAACCTCGATCGGGCCAACATCACCTATAACCCGTCTGGCGCGCCAGCATTGACCCTGGCCATTGGCAAGTACGGCTTTCCGATGACGCGCACTCAGATGGTGTGGGATGACGACCTCAATTTCGAAGGGGGCTACGAGCAGGTGGCTTGGAGCGCCACCGACACGGTCGACATCAAGCTGGTGGCGTTGCAGACGGCAGTCAATGAGGTAAGCCGCGACAAGGACTCGTACATGCTCGGGGGATACGGGGAAGTGGCCGTGGCCGTGGGGAACCACCGGCTGCAGTTCTCGGTAGCCGACTACGGGTTCGGAAACGTCGATCAGGTGGCGGTCGGCCGGGCTACCGGCCCACTCAACAGCATTCTCACCAATCAAGTCGAACGGGACATTAGCGGCGCCATCGTCGGGTTCGTGTCCGACTTCAACATGGTGGACGTCATCGCGCAGGTCGAGTTCGATACCGGTCGCGAGAACTATCCGTTCCGTGTGCTCGCCGATTTCGTACGGAACACGCGAGCGGCATCGGACCTCGACACCGGGATGTGGTTCGAGGCGGAGTATGGCGGGTCACGCACGCGCAGGAGCTACACGCTGGGGTACACCTACGGGCGGATCGAGCAGGACGCCGCCCTGTCCGCGTTTGTGTTCAGCGATATGCCCGGCACCAACTTGCAGCTGCACATGTTTACAATCGCATGGGTGCCGCTGTCCAACCTGACGCTGGATTTGACGATGCACATCTCGAAGCGGCTCGAGGTCGGACCCGGCGATCTAGGCATCTGGCTGACACGCCCTCACGTCGCGGTGATCGGCAGGTTTTAGTACCTAGTACCCAGACGGGGCCGCGCCCCGAGACCCTACGTCTACACGCACGGGCGTGACGCCTCTGGCAGGAAACGGGCGCCCCGGCGCCGTGGCGGACGTATCCTCAGGAGAGTTAGGTGGTGAGATAGGCGCGCAGCGCGCGAAACGCCTGTCCGCGGTGACTTACGGCCGCCTTTTCTTCGGCGGTCACCTCCGCCAGCGTGCGGCCAAATGCCGGGTAGTAAAAGATTGGGTCATAGCCGAAGCCGCCGTTCCCGCATGCTGGCAATAAGACCTGGCCCTCGACGATGCCGGTCGTCTCCCAGATGACGTCGTCCGCTCGGGCGAGTGCCAGTGCGCAGACGAACCGCGCCGCGCTCATGTCGGTCCCGCGCTCGGCGAGCATCTCTTGAATGGTCGCGAACTTCTCCATGTAGGACTCGCCGTTGAAGCGCGCCGAGTGCACACCGGGCTCGCCGTCCAGCGCATCGATTGCGAGACCGGAGTCCTCGGCGACCGTGAGGTCACCGGTGGCGTTGGCGTAGTAGCGCGCCTTGAGCCGCGCGTTGTCGGCGAATGTCGACCCTGTTTCCTCCGGTTCCGGGACCGGGGGATGGTCGGCGAGGGTGACGAGTGTGACTGGCAACGCGCCGAGGATGCGCCGGATCTCGTCGAGCTTGCCGGGGTTGGTCGTGGCGATCAGTAGACGCGTTGGTAGCGTGATGGTCACGAGAGAAACTCGGCCACCAGCTCGCGTTGCAGCGTGACGAGATGACCGATGCCGGTTTCGGCCAGCGCCAGCAGCGCGTCATGGGAGGCGCGCGAAAACGGTGCTCCTTCGGCTGTGCCCTGGACCTCGATGAAGCGGCCGTCTCCGGTCATCACGACATTCATGTCGACCTCGGCCTTCGAGTCCTCGTCGTAGGCGAGATCGAGCAGGGGGGTGCCGTTGACGACGCCCACGCTGGTGGCGGCGACATGGCCGGCTATCGGAATGCGCTTGAGGGAGCCACGTTTCTTCAGATGCTGGAGCGCGAAGACGAGTGCGACGAACGCGCCGCTGATCGAGGCGGTACGTGTCCCGCCATCGGCCTGGATCACGTCACAGTCGATCCAGATGGTCCGCTCGCCTAGTGCCTCGAGCTGCGTGACCGCGCGGAGCGACCGGCCGATCAACCGTTGGATCTCCTGCGTGCGTCCGCCCACTTTGCCTCGGCTGGCTTCGCGGACGGTTCGGGTGGATGTCGCGCGGGGCAGCATGCCGTACTCGGCGGTCACCCATCCCTTTCCTGTGCCGCGGAGGAAGTGCGGCACTTTGTCCTCGACACTCGCCGTGCAGATGACGCGTGTCCGCCCCGCTTCGATCAGCACCGAACCCTCGGCGTGTTCGAGATAGTGGGGTGTGAGTTTGGTCGGTCTGAGCTGGTCCGCCTGGCGTCCGTCGCTGCGTGTGTGCTGTGTCATTGTGTCGGTGTGGGCGTCGCCACTGCCTCGAGTGGCGGCGTCGCCTCAAGTGCCGGTTCCGTCCCGGGTGCCGGCTCCGCCTCGGGGTCGGCTACCCATTGCATGTTTCGTTCGAGCGGGTGCTGCAGATCCACGTGGCCCACGAGGGTGTCGACCTCATGACCGTTGATCAGGATCTGGACCGCGTTGATCGCCGGGATATTGGTTGTCAGGGCGTTCACGATCGCGTAGACCGTGAACAGTTCCTCGAGCGAGCCGCCGGAGTGACCGAGCGCGACCTCTTCGCTGAGGTCGACGAAGGCCTCGCCGAGCTCGGTGAGATACAAACTGAGCAACTGCGTCCCGGGCGGAATCGGTGACAGCAGTGGAACGGGCGGTTCGGCGAGTTGCGCCTCGATGACAATTCGAGCCTGAGCGTCCAACGCCACCTGCCGCTCCAGTCGACGTTCGAACCCGACAAGCCGCATCCCATCGTCGGAGACGTAGAAGAGCGTCGCATCGACGTGCTCGCCATCGGTCGGCATACCAGTTGGCGCCGCGGTCGGGGGGCTGTCCGGTGGATACCAGCGGGGCAGCCCCACAAAGAGCACCCAGGCACCCAGGGCGGCGGCTGCGCCCAGCGCCACGTAGAGCCAAGATACGCGCATCACGGGTTTTGTCCTTGCAGTTCGTCTGGTGGCGCAAATGCCGCAGGGCCGGTTGGTGAAACACCACGTGCCACCTCGTCCCGATACCGGATGATGCTACGCAGCAGGCCGTTGACGATGGCGGTCTGAAACGTCGTCGATGTCAGCTTCTCCTCCTGTTCCGGGTTGGAGAGAAACCCCATCTCCACCAGCACAGCCGGCATGTTGGCGCCGACCAGCACCCGGAAAGGTGCCTGCTGAAGCCCGCGCGGGCTCATCGGGAGCCGCATCTGGAGCTCGTCGGTCACCGTTTCGGCCCAGCGGGCCGACTCGTCAACGTGGCGCAACTGCGCCAGTTCCCACGGCACGATGTCGAGGACCCGCGAGCCGCCGCCGACCACGGGCAATGGCTGGCCGGTGAATCCGGACGCTTCGCGCGCTTTCTCGCCGTATTCGGCGAGGCTCAGATAGAAAACCTCGGCGCCGGTGGCCGATTCTCGGACCGACGCGTTCGTGTGGAGGCTGATGAATAGATCTGCCCGGTTGTTATTGGCGATGGCCGCCCGCTCGTCAAGCGCGACGGTGGAGTCGGTGGTTCGGGTTAGCACGACTCGAAGTCCAAGCTGGCTCTCAATCAGATTCCGCAGCCGGCGCGCGACGGCGAGCGTGACGTCCTTCTCCAGAGTGCCGTCTGGTCCACGGGTGCCGGTGTCGTCGCCGCCGTGACCAGGGTCGATCGCAATCGCGCGGATGGACCGCGGTGGCGCGAGATCGGACAACGTCGGCAGGTCTGGATTCGGCCCGGCTTCAGCCGGCGTCGGCGACCTCGGTACCGCTGGTGGAACGACGCGTGTCGAGGTCGCCGGGGTCGATTGTAGGTCGATGATCAGCTCGACACCGCCACCAATCGCCGGCTCGCTCCGTGACGTATAGGCGCTGAACGCGTTCCCCAGGTTGACGGCCAGTGCGGGGCGCGTCTCGACGCTACGCAGACTGCTCACCAGTGTGTCCGGCGCGATGTCGGGGAGCACCAGATCGAGGGCGTCGGCCTGGAATGAGATCGCAAGCCGGCCGATTTCCTGCTGAATGTCGTAGTCGGTTTCAGGCGTGATCATGAGGCGTAGCCGCGACTGCGGCCCCGTAAGTTGATACCGGACAACCACCTGGGGCACGCGCATGGCGCCGATGACCACCAGACCCGAGCGGCGTCTCAGCTCGACGGTTTCTTCATGAACCAGTCCTAGGACACGGGGGATGAAGTCGATCGGCACATACCAGACACCTGAGCGCTCCACCGGTGGAGAGGGCAGCGATTCGAGCCGACTGGCGACCGACACAAGACCCTGGTTCGCGGTTAACACGATCACCTGCTCGCCACGTAGAATGGTCAGGCGACCGGGCTGCCGATCCTCGGCGATGGTGAGACCGAACGGCGCCGTCAGTTCCCTCAGATCGACCAACCGGCGACCGTCGAACGTCACGGTCGGCAACGGTCGTCGGCCTTCCGATGAGATTAGCGTGAGCGGCACGTCGAGGGTCTGGCTCCCGACGGGCCCGGCCGTGAACAGCACGAGACAGATCGCGAGTCGTGTGTGCTGAACCAAGACGGCTACGGTTCGGCGACACGTCGCCGATACGGCACTACTAGCCCCCGAGTATCTGGGCTCTGAAAACAGCTTGCTTGCGAAGCGGACCCGTGAGGCCATGTTCACGTGTGTCTGGACGACTCAAGTCGTCGCGGGTCGGCGCCGACGCGTCATGGTGCGGATGGGGATGTGGACGCCAATCGAGACGTGCACCGTCAGCAGCATCATAGCGTACAGGGCGTGCAGGACGGGCTCGACCGTGGCATGACACCAGTGTCAAAGCGACACCGTCCGTGATAGAAGATCGCCATGCCGTCGTCGGTTGCATCGCTGGACGAGACCGCCTACGAGGCGCTCCTCACGCCGGTCTGGGAATTTCTGGTCCGAACAGAGGACCCCGCGCCCAGCGATGTCATCTTCGTCTTCGGCAGCCACGACCTCGGAGTGGCGCGCCGGGGCGCCGAGCTCTACGCCGCGGGTCTGGCGTCTCGGGTTCTTGTCACGGGGCGTCTCGGATTGATGACCGAAGGGGTATTCGACAAGCCGGAGGCGCTTGTGTTTAAGGAGGAGCTGACGAGTTGTGGCGTGCCCGATCACGCCATCGTGACAGAGGTGTGCGCCGGCAACACGCTGGAGAACGTGCGATTCGGGATGATGGCGCTACGAGAGGCCGGGCACACGCCGCGGTCGGCGTTGCTCGTAGCCAAGCCGTTCGTCATGCGCCGGTGCCTGGCGACGTTTGCCCGGCAGTATCCCGCGGTGACGGTGCGAGGCTGTCCACCGGCCGGCTCGCTGGCGGCGCAACGGGACCGCCCACGCGGCGCATTTGCCGCCCGGCTCGTCGGCGAGATACGCCGGCTCGACGACTATGGGGTGAGCGGTGACATCGAGCCGCAGGTCATTCCCGAGAGCGTCCGAGAGGCGGGGCGCCGGGTGGAGGGTGCGCTGTCGGCTCTGACCCCGTAGCATGACGACACTGGTCATCGTCGACAGCTGTCGGGGGCGCGATTGTGCTGACCCGGCCGGTTCTACCCAAGATGTACGTTCTGACATCGGGCTGCTAGGCAGCCAGAGACAGCCACGCCGCCAGGGCAGCGCCGAGGAGCGGGCCGACAACCGGGATGGCCGCATAGCCCCAGTCGCTGTCCCGCTTGCCGGCGATCGGCAAGACCGCGTGCGCGAGTCGCGGACCGAGGTCGCGGGCCGGATTGATCGCGTAGCCGGTCGTGCCGCCGAGCGAGAGACCGATGGCGAAGACGACGAGCCCGACACGCACGGCGCCGATCGATCCCAGACCCACCGGCACCGGCGCCGCCGCTCCGGTCTCGGCCCACTCGAATGAGGGCTCGGTGATCACGAGGACGGCGTAGACCAGCACGAAGGTGGCCACCACCTCACACATGAAATTCAGCCCTATGTGCCGGATGTTAGGGCTGGTGCTGAAGGTTGCCAGCTTGCTGTCGGCGTCCACCGTCAGGTCGTAATGCTTCATGTAGAAAACGTAGACGACGACCGCCCCGACGATCGCCCCGACCAGCTGCGCGACGATGTAGCCGGGGACCATGCCCCAGTCGAACTGGCCGGCCAACGCCAAACCGACCGTGACGGCTGGATTGATGTGCGCGCCGCTAGTCTCGCCCACGCACAGCACGGCCGTATAGACCGCGAATCCCCAGCCGGCGCAAATGACGATCCAGCCGGCGCCGTGTCCCTTGGTGCGATCGAGCACCACGTTGGCCACCACGCCGTTGCCCAGGAGTATCAGGATGGCCGTGCCCAGGAGCTCAGCGAAATAAACGTTCATGGTGGCGCGTCTGGCATCATTATATGTGGCCGTGAGGACATGTCGGTGGCCGGACAGGTACTGCGGTGACGCCAGTCGCGCGCGGTGCAGCTTGATGAGGTCGCGGGATTGACGATGGAATCACGCGCGGCCGTCCGGAGCGAGGCTTGTCATCGTCCTACATGCCAGCCGTACCTCACGTTGACAATGCCGGGTCATCGAGTTCGCCTGGGTCTTCAGGCTCCTGTTCCCCGCGGTAGTCCCGGATCACCTCGAGGATGATCGGGCCGAGGTCCTCAGCCTTCCGCGCGCCGATCCCGTAGACATCCAGCAGCTCCGTCGGTGTCGTGGGTCGTCGCCGCGCCAGGTCGCGCAGGGTGTTGTCGTGGAAGACGACATAGGGCGGCACGCCCCTGGCGTGGGCGACCTCCGTACGGCACTGTCGCAGGGTCTCGAACAGCTCACGGTCTACACCGTCCCAGGCCGCGGGGTCACCCGGTACCCGGCGCTTTCGCTGTCCCGGGGTCGGACGCGGCTGTCTATACAGCTCGATGTCCCCAAGGCCCTTGAGTGCCGCCACGCCGTCGTCGGTCAGCTGGAGCACCGGATACGGGCCGTCGGTGCGCAAGAGCAGCTGCTGCTCGGTCAGCTGGTCGAGATACCCGCGCAGCTCGGCGATCGGGACATCGGCGAGCAGGCCGAAGGTGCTCAGCTCCTGGTGCCGTCGGTCGGTGATCTGGTCGGTGACCCGGCCACGCAACACATCAGTGATGTGACCGACGCCCCAGCTCTGACCGATTCGGACTACCGTCGATAGGATTTTCTGGGCTATTGTCAGCGGGTCGTCGACGCGCTCCAGCTCCTTGAGGCACCAGTCACAGGCGTCACAGGCGTCGCCGTCATAGGCCTGGCCGAAATACTCCACCAGCACGCGATGGCGGCAGCGAGTGCCGGCGGCGTATCGCTCCATGTCACGCAGCAGCCGACGGGCGATCTCCGACAGCTCTCCACTCTGCTCCAACATCTGGCGCCACTTGGCGAAGTCGGCGCCAGAGTAGAGCAGCACGCACTCGGCCTCCAGGCCGTCACGGCCGGCGCGGCCCGACTCCTGCTGGTAGTGCTCGAGCGAGCGCGGCGCGCCGGCGTGGATGACGTACCGGATGTTCGAGCGGTCGATGCCCATGCCGAACGCCACCGTGGCGACCATAACGTCTGCTCGCTCCTGGAGAAACGCCTCTTGATTGCGGCGCCGCAGCTCGCCCGCGAGCCCGGCGTGGTACGGGAGGGCACGATGGCCGAGCTGTTCGAGCCAGCCAGCCACACTCTCGACTTCTCGGCGGGAGACGCAGTAGATGATGCCGGCCTCACTCGGATGCCGGTCCAGCACGCGGCGGATCTGGTCCTTGAGCCCGGTGCGGGATCGCACCCGGTAGACGAGATTCGGCCGGTCGAACGACCCGACCAGTACCTCGGGGTCGCGCAGCGCGAGCTGGGTGGCGATGTCGTCACGCACCTGCCGGGTCGCGGTCGCGGTGAAGGCGTGGATGGAGAGCTCTGGAAAGTCGTCGCGGAGCCGTCCCAACCGGCGGAACTCCGGCCGGAACTCGTGTCCCCACTGGCTGATACAGTGGGCCTCGTCAACCGCCACGAAACGGATTCCCCATCTGTGGAGTCGGTCACGAAATGCGTCGCCGCCGTCGCCGACCAGCCGCTCTGGGGTGACGTAGAGCAAGCGGCACCGGCCGGCATCGAGATCGGCGTAGACCGCGCGCCGCTCATCCGGCGTCAGCGAGCTGTTGAGTGCCGCGGCAGCCACACCACTCGCCACCAGACCGTCTACCTGGTCCTTCATCAGCGAGACGAGCGGTGAGACGACCAGCCCAAGACCGCCGTCCGGCCGCACAAGCGCCGGCATCTGGAAGCACAGCGACTTGCCGCCACCGGTGGGCAGCACGACGACGCTGTCACGCCCGTCGAGGTTCGCCGCGATCGCGGCGCGCTGCAATGGACGAAACTCGCGGTAGCCCCAGTATCGGGCCAGTGCGTCATGCAGGACCGACTCGTCGACGGGCGGGGGGCGCTCGGGCTGACTCAAGAGTTAGCTCGCCGGTCCGAGACCGGCGGCCCGCCGCCAGGCGGCAATCTGGCCGAGGTGGTCCATTTCGTGCGACGTCATCATGAACGCGATCATGGCGCCGACGGTCGGAAAGTACGCGCGAGTTTGCTCGTTAGGATGTTCCGCATCGAGCACTGACGGATCGATACCTTGCAGCGCCGCGTTCCATAGCTCGTGTACCTTCGCGAACTCGGCGAGTAGCTCGTCCTTGCTCGGGAAGCCAGCGCGGTCGCCGCTGGGGGTACCACCGGTCTTGAACAGCTCGCCCCAGCCGTCGGGCGCGGTCGCCTCAATGCCGATCATCTGACCGGCGCCGTAGGCCGACATGATCAGATGCCCGAGACTCCATGTGGGGTGATTGACCAGCCCGTGAGGTTGCGCGCACATCTGGTCGTCTGGGATGTCGTTGACGAGCCTCGATGCGAGGCTGATCTGGAGGGTGTAGGCGTGCAGCAGGTGTGTGAGCATCGTGTGCCTGTATTCCTTCGTTCTTCGAGAGACTTCCTTGGCGGCAGCGCCGCAGTGTCATCGGATCTCCGATTATACGGCGAGAGGCGCCGCGGGCCACAGCCTGCTCCACTTGCGCACCGGGGGCAATGCGAACAACACTGAGAGCCTCGGAGGTGACTGTGAGACGTTGTGTGGTCGTGGGCTTTGGAATGACCCTGGCGGTGTCGCATGTGGCGGCCCAGACGCCAGACTTTTCAGGCATGTGGACGCTGGACCGGGACGCCAGCCAGTTCACCGTGCCGGCATTCAGTGGTGGGCGCGGCGGTGACGACATCGACCGGCTCTTTATCACACACGCGGCCAACGGCACCCTGATCGTCGGCACCGAGACCAACGGTCTGAAGGCATGGTCCTATACGCCGGGTCGTGAGCTCACGATTCCGGTGGGTCGCGACACCACGATGCGCGCTGCCTCGCGGTGGGACGGCGACCGGCTCATCGCCGAGGGCCGTCAGGACGACATGACGATGCACGAGGTCATGTCGCTCAGCCCGGACCGGCGGACGCTGATCATCGAGATCCGGACTAGCACGCCCGAGGCTGAGACGCGCAACCGGCTGGTGTATACGCTAGGGCAGCCGGTAGGTCCGTGCGAGGCGTGGGCGATGCCGTGCAAGGAGTTTCCCCAAGGGGTGCCCTGACTTATACCCACTCAGCACGCGGATGTCAGAAGGCAGCAGTGAGCAGAAGCGGGTGGGCTTCGCCGGTTGCTGATCAGCGCGCTACTTTGTTTCCACCTCAGCAGACGTCAGACTTGAGACCTGAGATATGCGACGTTTGAGATCGGTCCCCGCGCTTGCCATCCTGACGACGGTGACTCTGTTCGGTGCGCCGGCCATGGCCGGTGCCCAGCAGATCGAATGGCTGCAGTGGGGTGGACCGCACGGCGACTTCATGACCGACGTCACCGGGCTCGCCGACAGTTGGTCGGAGGCAGGTCCACCCGTTATCTGGAGCCGACCGCTCGGCGCGGGTCACACGGCTATTCTCGTCGCCAATGGGCGGCTCTTCACGATGTATCGCGTCTCGCGCGGCCAGGGCGGCGGTCAGCCGTGGACGCCGAGCGAAACCGTCATCGCGATGGACGCCGCCACCGGCGAGACGCTGTGGGAGTACAGCTACGCGTCCGAGAACCAGGACTTCGGTCAGGGCGCGGGCCCGCACGCCACGCCCTTGATCGTCGGAGACCGGCTCTTCACCATGGGCACCAACAAAGAGCTGCACGTCTTCGATCCCGAGACCGGCGATCTGCTGTGGTCGAAGAACCTGGTCATCGATTTCGGAGCCCCTTCGCTGCTGATTCGATCGATGGTCAAGCCGGGATACGGCGTGAATCCGATTGCCTACAAGGACACCATCATCATGCAGGTGGGTGGGCCAGGGCAGTCGGTGATGGCGCTCCGTCAGCGCGACGGGGAGGTCGTGTGGAAGAGCGGCAGCTTTCTGGTGTCACATGCGCCGTCGGGATTGATCTCGGTGGATGGCCGGCAGCATCTGGTCGTCTTCGGAGGGCAGGCGGTGTTCGGGATGGACCCCGACACCGGAGAGGTCCTGTGGGCGCATGCCCATGACGCCGGCAATGACTTCAACTTCCAGGTCCCGCTCTACAGCGATGGCGACAAGATCCTGTTCTTCTCGTCCGGGTACATCGGTGGCAGCCGCGCGATCCGGCTGGTGCCCGATGGCGACATTGTGCACACCGAGGAGCTGTGGTACGACCCGCGGCTCCGGTTCACCTTCCTCAACCCGCTGCGGATCGGCGATTTCATATACGGTACGAGCGGCCAGAGCGCCACGGCGATCCTGACCGCGACCCATGTGGAGTCCGGTGAGACCGCCTGGCGGGCGCGCGGGTTCAGTCGCGCCAACATGCTGTACGCGGATGGGAAGGTGATTCTGATGGAGGAAGACGGCGACCTGTCGCTCGTACGGCTGAGCCCGGACGGGCTCGAAACACTCGCCACCACACCGTTGTTCAATACCAGGGCCTGGACCGTGCCGACGCTTGTCGGCGTCACCCTCTACGCCCGCGACCGGGAGCGGATCGTCAAGCTGGATCTCGGGCAACGATAGTCTTGGTGGTGGGCAAGATTCTGATCCATTTGTACTATCCGTAAGCAGCTGAACGGCAGACCCTGCCGTCAGGGGCCGTTGCTCGACCAGCGTCCACACTGACCGTCGCTCCTGCACAAATAGCTTGGAGCCTGTACCGAGGCACGCTCAGATGTCGAAATCTGCGCAGGACACGACGATTCTCGTTGTCGATGACGATATGAGCCTGCGGTCCGCGCTGGGTGAGTTTCTGGAGAACGAGGACTGGTTGACGCTGGTCGCTTCAGACGGTGTTGACGCGCTCCGCATCGTCGAGTCCTACCTGGAGGACATCGACCTGCTCGTGACCGATGTGATGATGGCCGGGATGGACGGCTTCACGTTGGCGGCTCAGGTGGCGGTTGAACATCAAGATTTTCTACATGTTAGGACGTTTCATCGACAGTGACAGAGTGCGGCATGCGCTGCGGGAGGCGGGACGGTTCTTTCTTGCAAAGCCGTTTGGGCGGAGCGAATTCGTCGACATGGTGGAGATGGCACTTCGCCGCTCGGTCGATCCCAGTGATGCCTTTGCGGTCATCCTGGGAAATCCACTCGTCACGGCGCAGGCGACCGCCGTGGGCGCCCATACCGGCTCGGAACGCAGTGCCCGTTACGCGGTGCAGCTGGGGGTCCGCTATCGGTGGAAGCGGATGCCGAACTGGAAGTCTGGTCAGACCCGCAATATCAGTCGCAGCGGAATCGAGTTCGACGCCAGTCCACCGATTCCAGACCAGGCTCCGCTGGCCGACGATTCGAGCATCGACCTGCGGGTGGAACTGCCGTTCCCTGGCGCGCGGCGTGCCGAGGTCGTGGCGCTGGGCCGCGTGACCCGGGTCGATCCCTCGGGCGAAACCGACGGGACGGTCGGTTTCGCGGTAGCGGTCACGGGGTATCACACCAACATCCGTCGTTAGTAGCCAGGGGTGATCGTCCCGCGTGACACCGAGGCAGGCCGCGGCGTCTGCTAGCGATTCGCCCGTTGCGTGTCGTGCGACTCGAGGTCGAGTGTGAATGAGAGCGGTACCGAGACTGGGTTGAAGCAGACCTGGTCGTCGCAGGCCTGGTAGTCGAGTGTGCCGGTCAGCGTCAGCGCGTCGAGCTCCTCGAGCGCCGCTTCCGCCTGCGGTGTCGCTTCGACGACGACCTCCTGCAACAAGGTGAACGGCTCCTGATACACCGGGACCCGCTCGTCGAGCGGCTCGAAGTGGTAGATCTGGGACGCTGGGAACTCGACCGGCTTGAACCGGACGTGGGGTGACGGCGCGAGCGTGAGCTTGATCACGCGGTAACCCATCGCCTCGGCGCCAGGCGCATACACATGGATGTCGCGGTTGGGCTCCACTTCGACCGCCACCGAGAAGCGAGTACCGGCTGATACGGTCGGGTTGCTCGGGTAGGCGGTCAGCTTCAGATGCGCGGTCGCCCCGTTGATGGCGGCAATCGGGGACAGACCAGCACCAAGCCGCAACATCACGCTGGCCGTCGTGTTCCGCTCCCGGTAGAACTCCTCGAAAAATCGCGCGGTGACGCGACCCGCAGCATCGAGCATGAAGGTGCCCGGAAAGGGAGTGCCGACGATCAGCCGGCTGGCGCCGAACACCGACACGTATTTCGCGACGTCGGCGACGACGTTCGGATTGTCCCGCTTCGGGCCCAGTCCCTCGGCCGCCACGGTGTTCAGGATGCCGAACTCGGTAATCACTGACGAGTCGTCATCGGACAGCAGCGGAAATGTGATGCCCAGCCGCCGGCTGAAGTCGGCGAGCACCTCCTGCGAGTCGTAGCTGATCGCCGCGACGCCGAGCCCCTGGGCCCGTAGTTCTTCCAGGCGGCCTTGCAGCTCCACGAGCTGTGATTTGCAATACGGTCACCAGTCGGCCGAGCGGTGGAACAGCAGGATCGCGCCGTTCGGACCCGCGATCGAGTCGCGGGTCTGGACACGGCCGTTCTGGTCCGGCAGGCTGAAGTCGGGTGCCTGCTCACCGACCTGCGGGCCAAGCGACGCTACCGCGATCGGGGTCCGTGACTGCATGGCCTGAGACGGGAATCCGAGCATCAGAGTCGCCAGGGATCCAGCCTGGACTACTCGCGTGAACACGGTTCTCATGCAGACGCATCCTACCACCCGTTGCGGTGAAGGGGTGCGGTCGTCAAGGCCGGGCTGCTGGCCGATTAACCGTTCAGGCATCCTCGGTTCGCGCCTCGACATGGGCCTTGCCGTTGTCGTCCCCTGGCCCGTCCCGCCCGTTCGCCACACCCAGCGTGACCGTCAGGGTGATCGGTCTGCAACAGATGTGGCAGTCCTCGAGGTACTCCTGTCGGCGGACGGAGCGGTCGATGACAATCTCTAGCCATTCGCCGCAATACGGGCATCGGACGGTCTGGGTATCCATTCTCTGGAGACATCACGACGTAGGGGCGGAGGGTGAACGCTGGTTATAATTTGAGAGGGAGGTTGAATCATATGCGAACGGTGCAGAAGATCACACTCGATGACGCGCGCGTGATGATGACGGCCGCCGAGGCCAAGGCGCGTGAGATCGGTGTCGACATGGACATCGCCATCACCGACGACAACGGCAGCCTGCTGATGTTCCACCGGATGGACGGCGGGCGGATCACGAGCATCGACGTGGCGATCAGCAAAGCGTTCACGGGGGCGGCCGCGCGCAAGTCGACGCGGGCGTATGGCGAGATCAGTGGTCCCGGTGGTCCCGCGTTCGGCATTCATGTCAGCAATCAAGGGCGCTTCATGATCGTCGCCGGCGGGCTGCCGGTGTTCGTCGACGAGCAGATTGTCGCCGGTATTGGGTGCAGCTCGGGCAGCCCGGACCAGGACGAGGTGGTCGCCCAGGCCGGCATCGACGCCCTCTTGGCCAGCTTGGCCTAGCAGCCTGTGGTGAAACTTCCGCGTTGCACCGAGACTGGTGATGCGCCTGACTGACAGGTCGTGCCGGTCAGTGATGATGATGGTGGAAGGCTTCGTGCTCGGCGTGCGCCTTGTCCCGCTGGACCTTCTTCGATGACTTCCGCGCGAGGCCAAGGCTCCGCTGACGGGTGCCGTCTGAGCTGACCGAAGAGAGGGACAGCAGCTTGGCGAGGTCGGTGCCATGGCAGGTCGGGCAGGCGGGCGTCGTCGTGGCGAGTACCAGCAATTCGAACTGGTTATGGCACCCGCGGCATTCGTATTCGAAGATTGGCATCTGTTCCCTTGCAAAGCCGCTGCTGTTCTCACCAATGCCCACGCTCACCGAGTCGACATCTTTATCATAGCCGGAGTTGCCGTGTAACGCCGACCGCATCTCACGGCGTGTCACCGAACACGGCAAGGTCGATCGATCGGCCCATGGCGGCATAGCCGAGGACATTCGGATGGATGCCCTCGCAGTCGTAGTTCGGATTGATGAGATCGCGATTCGCGGCGTCCTTCATGACCTCATCGAAATCGAGCACCGCGTCGAGGCCGTCGTGGGACCGGATCCACGCGTTGACTTTGTGCCGCTCGGCGTTTCGCGCAGCGCCGAAGCCAAGGTTGGCCGGTAGCCCTAGCGGTAGCGGGTTTCGCGGAATGATGGTGACGCCGATGACGTCCAGGTCTCGCGCCTTGGCGCGGCCGACAATCTCTTCAAGCCCGGCGATGACTTGATCGGCCGTCGCGTCTCGACGGAGGTCGTTGGTGCCGAGGAACAGCACGAGGTGCGTGATTCCAGCCAGGCTCAGTGCGTCTCGATCCAACCGCTCCACTCCGGGTACGCTGGTGACAGGTGGCACGCGGATCGCCGTGTTTCCGCCGATGCCGGCGTTGACCATCGCCAGCCGGGCGGTGCCGGCGGCTTCCAGCAGGCGCGCGTGCAGCACATCTTCCCAGCGGTTGTAGCCGTCGACGGTCGCGCACGAGCCGTCGGTGATCGAATCGCCAAATGCCACGATGGCGCCGCGCGCCGAGGACGAGAAGATCTCGATCGCCGACAGCCAGTGCATCGAGGTCGTCGTGTCGACGAAGGGCTCGCCGTCGACGCTGCCGGTCTGGTCACCGGCGCGGGGCGCCGTGACGTACGACGTGCTCAGCCCGTTTCCGTGTGAGCTGCTCCGCACGCCGGTGCCAGGAAGATAGAGGCTTACAGCGAGTCGCTGTTCGGCCTGAACCGCCAGCGACACCGCGTCGCTCATCACGAATGCCCCGGCGGGAATCGTCACCGAGTCCGACCCGTCGAACCGCAGCGGTCGGCTCGACCCGTCTACGACCGCCGCGCCGGTGCGCTGCACGGCGACCGACGCGGCACCGATCTGCAACGGTTCGTCACCGAACGTGTTTTCGAGCCGCACGCGCACCCGATCGCCGCCAATTGTCGAGCGCGCGAGCAGGCGGACGCTCGCGTTCGTCACGGTCCAGCTGTCGGGAGACGCACTCTGCATGGACGATCCCCAGGCGGCGACCCATTGCTGGGCCGATGCGGTGCCGGGAACAGTCACGGCGAGGATGGTTACGACCACTACCGCCGATGCCCTGCGGGCAAGCCGGGTGCCAATGCGCCACATATCAATTCCTCCTGCCTGCTCGTCTCAACCGCCCTGTGGCCGTCTGATCTGTCAGATGCGTGGCGCTGCTCGCGTGGTGGTGACCTGGCGCGAGTGTGTGGCTCGATCTGCTGGCTGTCACGGGAAGTCTGCACCGCCTGGTCGAGACCGTGGTCCGTGACCCAGCTTCAGGTTCGCACATCACAGGTCAGAGCGATAGCTTCGGGGCGCCCCACGAATCGTCCTGAAGACTGTACATCGGTGTTCCGGCGTTCGCGTCGAGCGCTGCTCGGCATCGTGGTCGAGTGCTATGATTTCGACCAGCGACACTCCGCGCAGTGACCCGAGACGCGCGGGGACATTCCCCAAGGAGGCATTACATGATGCGGCGACTCGGCTCTGTACTCGGCGTGCTGGTGGTCGTCGGCGCGCTTACCTCACTCGTGCCCGTACCGGCCGCCGGTCAGGCGCGGGAGGGCGTCGCCGACACCCTGAACGAGCTGCGGACGGCATGGGGGGACCCTGATCTCCAGGGCGTCTGGGACTACTGGACCTTCACTCCGTTGCAACGGCCGGACGAGTTCGCCGGGAAGGATGTGCTGACCGACGAGGAGGCTGCGCTGGTCGCGCAGCAGTCTCGGGACGCGGCGCTCGCGATAGATCGGGACGGACCTCGCGAGGGCGATCCGGGCGCCTACGGACAGGAAGTCTGGACGGAGCGTGGGCGTGCCACGGCGCTCACCCAGTCCTCTCTGGTCGTGGACCCGCCGAACGGCAAGATGCCTTCGTTGACGCCGGCCGAGACGAGCCGCGTGAGCGCCCACCGCGCCGCCGGGGAACGCCCGGTCAGGCTGCGCGCTGGCGGCATCGGCATGGATGGTCCCGAAGATCGCGGCCTGTCGGAGCGGTGCATCGTGGGATTCAGTACCGGACCTCCCATGCTGCCGGCCGGGTACAACAACAATGTGCAGATTTTCCAGGCGCCGGGCTACGTCGTCCTCGCGGTCGAGATGATCCACGATGTTCGCATCATCCCGATGGACGGCCGCGCGCATCTGCCCGCGGATGTCGACCAGTGGCTCGGCGATTCGCGGGGCCATTGGGAGGGCGAGACACTCGTCATCGAGTCCAGAAATTTCACCGACAGGATCGGAAGCTTCAGCACGACCGGGGTGTCCTGGGGCACGGGAGAGCGCCTGCACCTCACCGAGCGCTTCACGCGGGTCGACGCCGACACCCTGCAGTATCAGTTCACCGTCGACAATCCGGCGGTATTCACCCGGTCGTTTGCCGCCTCGTTCCCGATGAACCGGAGTGACTTGCCGTTGTACGAATACGCCTGTCACGAAGGGAACTATGGCCTATTCAATATTCTCATTGGTGCGCGCGTTGAGGAACGGGCCGAATCCGGGGCGCCGTAACCAGTTCCAGAGGGCGGCAGCTACCGAGTTGTCTCGAGGGCGCGTGCACCGGCCAGGATGCTCGTCAGGGCGTAGTTCCCTTCGTGACAGGCCGATTCGAATATCAGCTGCTGCCCTTCGGCTGGCCGCGACCAGGTCATCTCGATCGTCCACGGGCGCGAGAACGTCGTCGGATCCTCGATGGTGGCTCCATACAGGATCAGATCTGAATTGACGCGTGTGAACCGCTCGACGAGATGCATGTCTTCGTTGGAACCCTGAAAGCTCGTCTGGGCGGAGAAGTTGGTCGTGTCCACGACCAACGTGTCGCTCTCCCACCGGCCAACCGAGTCCCCGAACCACTGGCGGACGTGTGACGGCAGATGAGGCCGCTCATCGAGTGGGATGGTGCGATAGGCGCCGCCCCAGTGTCCGGACTCGTAATATAGCGTGACGGCACCCGGCGTCTGCACGATGCGACTGAACGCGCAGAGGGGGGACGTACAGGGCAGCGACCATCCGGTACACCGATCGCTCGGGCGGTCCTCGGGTCCGTCGGCGACCTCGCTGGTCGCCCGTCGTCTGGCGGCCTGCTTATCCAGGCGGGCTTTGGCCTCCGCCGTGTGCGGGACTCGTCCATCCGGGGGATCCACGATGAGCGAGGTCCGTCCGGTCTCCACCACCGTCGCGCCGAAGAAGGTGCTGAAGATATCGTTGTACGCGCCTTCGACGTCGGCCACCGTGCCACGCTCGGAACGTTCGTCACGTCCCGGATTCTCCCGGGTCTGTTGCTCGAGCGTCGAGACCTCATCATCGGTCAGGAACTCTCGGTCGGCGAGGTTGTCCGGTCGTTCCAACGGGGTCTGGGTCTTGCTGCTCCAGATGCCCTGCAGGTCGGGGTCGCCCCATGGGGTGCGGTCAGCTACCCACCCGTCTTTCACGTCTGTGTTCGCCGGTGGCTCCTGGGTCAGGGCGGAGATCTGAAGGAGCAACAGGGACATGAATCCGACGGTGAGTCCGGTGACGAGAGGTCGAAGATGCATCGTGCGCTCCTGCTGTCGGGCCTGACGCCTGGGGACGATCTCGCTGTGCGGGCAATTCCAATATCCGCAAGCATCTGTCACCGTCGCGTGTGATGTCAATCCAAGGAATGATGTGTCATCGTGGCGGCTGGACCACCTCGATGCGGACGTTGTCCGGGCCGTTGACGAAGGCGATCTTCGCCGCGACGGTGCTGGTTATTTCCCGCGGCTCCATCGTGAACTCGACGCCCTTTCCTTTCATGTCGGCCGCCGCCGAGTCGAGATTCGGGAACGAAAAGCCGAGGTGGTCGATCGCGCGCCCCTCGGTCGCGGCGACCGGCTCCCGAGCCGCGCCGGCGAACAGCCAGACGTCTCCGTAGAGCACCGCGTCAATTCGATCCAGCAAACGCGTCCGCTCGCCGCCGAAGACGTGCTGATACCAGGTGAGCGTCTCGGCCGGTTCCGGGCTCGAGAGGTGGACGTGATGGAAGCCCAGATACCCTGCATGCTCGACCAGCTCGATCCGGGTTCCCCAGGGGTCAACCAGAAATGCGATTTTGAATAGATTGGGGATGTCGCGCACGGGACCTTCGAGCTCGAGGCCCGCCGATGCCAGCGCTGCGACTTTCGCATCCAGGTTGGTGAACGAGAACCCGATGTGGTTCACGCCGCTACCCACGCTCGGCCCGGACGCCTCCCGCGCGAAGAACAGAAAGATCGTGTCTCCACACTGGGCCGCGCTGGAACGTCCCGCAACTGGTTCGCAGTCCATGTGCGTGATGTACCACTGGGCCCCGACGTCGGCGTCAGAGACGGTGAGGTGCATGTGATGGTAGTCGGACGCTGAGGCGAGGCTGGGTGCCGTAGCGTAGACCGCTAGAGCACATGTGCAGGTTAGCAAGCTCCATTTCATGGGCAGTGTACTCCTTTGGGCACGTGTAACTGTGTCGTGAAGGCGAGCGCGGCTGCGTGCGATGGCCGGCTCGTCGCCATGAGCCGGATAGGCGATCAACTTAGGAAGACACGCTACCATAAGTCACCGTCGCGTCATCACTCAGCACTCAACGATGCTGGCTGGCCCTTCCCGCAGAGTCGCCGGAGAGGAGATCGCATGTCCATGAGAGTCGTCGTGTCGTTGCTGTGGCTCGTGCTCCTTTGCGCGAGCTCGTCCATGCCTGTGACTGCGCAAGCGCTGCCCGCCCCTCCTCGGGGTGACCGGCAACCCGGCCGCTTGACCGTGTCCCGGATCGCGCCGCTGCCGGAAGCGGAGTGGACCGACCGGCATCGGGCGCTTGTTGAGCAGTACTCGTCGGGTGATGGTCGCGCGGACAACCAGCTGCGGACGTTGCTTAATGCGCCGGAGATTGTCGACGGCCTGATGCCGTTCACGGTCTATCTGACCGAAGCCTCCACGCTCGTGGCTCGGCAGCGCGTCATTCTGATTCTGCGTACGGCCTGGCTGTGCGGCAGTCAGCCGCTTTGGGCCACCTTCGCGGCGCGCGCGCGCGACGCCGGCCTGACCGACGAGGAGATCCGTCGCGTCGCACAGGGGCCGGATGCTCCCGGCTGGGACGCGGGCGATCTGATGTTGCTGAGGCTGGCCGACCAGCTGTATCTCAATTCGTCTGTCACCGACGCCGCGTGGGCCGCGCTGACAACGCGCTTCGACGAACATCGTCTGATGGATGCGGTGGAAACGGTCAACCATTTCACGGTGCTGTCGCTGGTCTACAACTCGTTCGGCGTGCAGCCGGACGCTGAGACGATGGACCGCCTACCGGACGATATCGAGTACAGAATCACCGTGCCGGATCGCGAGCCCTGGCTGACCGTCGCCCGGCTCGACCCGCTCCCCGGCACGGGGATCGCCGTCTCGCGCACCTTCGCACGGCATCCCGATCTCGCCCAGCCGCGGGGCCGGCGGGCCAACTACATCAACCGCGTCTCGCCGCTTCAGCCGCGGGAACGGGAGATGCTGATCCTTCGCATTGGATGGAATTGTCAGGCTGAATATGAATGGGCCAAGCACGTCGGGACTGTCGGGCGTGCCCGCGACCGTGGAGTGGACCCGGTGGCGGTCGCCGAGGGACCCGACGCGCCAGGCGCGAGCGGCGCCGACGCCACCCTGTTGCGCGTGGTCGACGAGCTCTACCAGGACGCGATGGTCTCCGATGCGACGTGGGCCGCGCTGACCGCCCGCTATGGGCTGGTCGAGGCGATGAGCGTCGTTTACACGCCCAGCTCGTATCGAGCGACATCGATGTCGCTCAATGCCTACGGCGTTCAGCTCGAAGATGGCGACGAGACCTTTCCCGAGCTGCCTCGGCAATGACGGCAGAGTGCATTCGGTCCCCGATTTAGACGATTGACCGGGTCGTGCTGAGGCTCGAGCGTGTGGACGAGGTCACGCCCTGAGTCGTCAGGTCATTGCCTCCGTGATGCTGCCCGTCGCGATGCGTGGTTTTCAGCGGCGGCGAGAAGAGTAATAGTCCCCACGCGGAGGTTGATGGATGTGGCATAATCCGGTTCAGATGCCAGGTTAGCCCGTGGCGTTTCTGGGCACGACATGCAACGACGGCCAAATGCGGCGTGGTTACCGCAACGGGCCGTCTGGTCAGGGAGAAGGGGAGGGACTGGAATGGTCGCACTATCAGCCGAGAGATCCAGTGTCGGCGGTCATCGATTCATTGCGCATCTTACGTTGGCGGGAGTGATGGTGCTGATGCCCCTCATGGTGTCGGCTCAGACGCCGGCCGCTGGGGAGACAGACGTTACCTTCACCAGGGACGTCGTGCCGATCCTGCAGCGCTCATGTCAGGTCTGTCATCGGCAGGGGGAGATGGCGCCGATGTCACTCGTGACCTACCAAGAGGTTCGTCCCTGGGCCCGTGCCATCAAGGACAAGGTGGTCAACCGCCTGATGCCGCCGTGGCACATCGACAAGACGATCGGCATCCAGAAATTCAAGGACGATAAGTCCTTGAGCGATGCGGAGATCGCGACGATCGCCACGTGGGTGGACGACGGGGCGCCGATGGGCGATCTGGCCGACATGCCGCCCGCGGCCATATTCGCCGATGCCTCCGCGTGGCAGATCGGCGAGCCGGATCTGGTCGTGCGGTACCCGGACTATCTTGTGCCAGCCGAAGGCGCCGACCTGTTTGGGAGCCTTTACACCGAATCGCTCGTGGACTTGGATGAACCCAGGTACGTCAAGGCGATTCAGACGCGGACTGTCGACGCGCCGTCCCGGCGTGTCGTGCATCACGCGCTGTCTTTCGCCGTAGATCCGAACGAGGAAGAGATGCGCGAGTCGGGCGATCGTGGCGCCGAGGCGGCGCATTTTCTGGTGGAGTACGCCTCGGGAAAGAGCGCGGAGATCTTTCCGGAGGACTCCGGCATCATGCTGGAGCCGGGACGCAAGATGCGTATGGACTATCACTTGCACTCGGTGGGCGAGGAGATTCCGGCGAAGGTCGAGCTCGGCTTCGTGTTCTATCCCAAGGGGGACGAGCCGAAGTACCGCCGCTGGTCAAAGCAGCTGGGCCAGCACGTCTCAGACCTCGACATTCCACCTGGCAAGGTGGTGCGCACCGACGGCTATACCTACTTCCACAAGGCGGCGCGCATCACCGCCTACCAACCGCACATGCACGCCCTCGGCACGTATCAGTGTCTCGAGCTGATCTACCCGTCTTCGGGCACGCCCGCGAAGACCGAGATCGTGAGCTGCGCCCACTGGGACTACAACTGGCACATGATCTACAACTATGCGGATGACGTGGCGCCGATTGTCCCGGTCGGGACGGTGGCGCACGTCCTCAGCTGGCACGACAACACCGCGGGCAATCGGGCCAATCACGACCCGAACAACTGGGTTGGTGATGGAGGCCGCACCATCGACGAGATGGGATTCTCGTGGCTCGGCTGGTACGACCTGACGGAGGAGGAGTACACAGCGCAATTGGCGGAGCGCAAGTCGCTTCAGGACGCGGCCGCCTCCAGCACCAACGACCAGTAGGAGTTGGGCGGGGCCGACTGTCTGTGTGGAGGTAAGGCGTCATGTCAATCCATGTGTCGCGAGCTCTCATCCTCGTCGTCGCGGTGGCCTGTCTCATTGGCTCCGCTCCGAAGGCGGCGGCCCAGCTCGACCAGCTTTCGTACATGCTCAAGTTCAACCGTGGACAGACCGTCCAGCCGGTGTTCCAGGGTTGGTCGCGCAACGCCGATGGCACGTATGACATGCACTTCGGGTACTTGAATCGGAACTACGTGGAGGAGTTGCAGATCCCGATAGGTCCGGACAACTTCATCGAGCCGGGTGGACCCGATCGTGGACAGCCCTCCTTCTTCTTTACGCGGGTGAATCGCCAGATTTTCGCGGTGACCGTCCCCGCCGACTTCGGTGACCAGGAAGTCGTGTGGGAGATCAGGGTTGCTGGGACGACCGAGCGTGCCGTCGGGTGGCTCCAGGCGGAGTGGGAGATTGACGTGGTCACGGGGGGGCGGAGGCAGAGTGCGGAAGCGCTGAAGAATCAGGCCCCGTCGGTGTCGGTCAGCCTGCCAGGGTCGGTCAGCCTACCGTCGCTGCTGACGCTCACCGCCGCGGTGACCGACGATGGGCTGCCGGAGCCGCAGCCGGAGCCTACCCCGGAGCAGCGCCAGGCCGATGCCGCCGCAGCCGCGAGCCAAGGTCCCACCCAGGCGCAGCCGCCTATCCTGATCCCGCCCGACGACGCGCCAGAAATCCCTACGAACCTTCCCGGGTTGCGGGTGAACGCTCGGGGTCGTCAGTCGGTCGGCGGGCAGGCCCCGTCTGGGCTGAGCGTGTCGTATCGCCTCTGGCGGGGACCGGCCGCGGTCGCTTTCGAGCCGGAGTTCGCGGAAGTCGGCGACGGGACCGCCGTCACCACGGCGACGTTTGCGGAGCCCGGGGAGTACATGTTCCAGGTTCGAGCGTATGACGGCGCCAAATCCACCTACGAGTTCGTGACGGTGACGGCTCGTGTGAGTCAACCCTGAGCGGCGTGATGTGGGAGTTCGCAGAGATATGACGATTCGACCGTCTCGCTCTGAGCATGTGAGTCGCCGCGAGGCGATGCGGCTACTCGGCCTCGGCGCGGCGGGAGCCGGGCTGGGCGGCGCGGCTGCCTGTGGACCAGGGGAAAGCCAGGAGACCGGGGCGTCGGAGCCGGCGCCGGCCGCGCCGGCTCCGACCGTCGCGTTTCCGGACGGCGCCATCGTTCGTACCGTGCTGGGAGACATCGACCCGAACGCCCTCGGCGACGGTGCGACACTGTTTCACGAGCATCTGTCCTTCTCGTTCAGCAGTCCGCCGCCTCAGCCGCGCGCACCGGATTCGCCACCGCCGCCGCGGCCCACCAATGACGAGATGGTGGACCTGGTCGTCGAGGAGCTGCGGATGGCGGTGTTCGACGGCGTGAGTTGCATTGTGGATTCCTCGACCGGGCCACGCTCTGAACAGCAGCTCGCAAATGTTAGGGCCATGGCGGAACGGTCGGGATTGCACATCGTGCTGGGCGGCAGCTATTTCTTGCAGCCCTCGTATCCGGAGGAGCTCATCCAGTTACCCGAGGAAGAGATCGCGGCGAGCCTGGTCGAACAGGCAGGCCGCGAAAGCTGGGGTGCGCTTGGCGAGGTAGGCACCTCGTTTCCGGAGATGCACGACGACGAGCGCAAGATGCTCCGCGCCGTCAGCAGGGCACATCTCGACACGGCCTTGCCGATCTTCACTCATGTGCCCCATGAGAGCTGTGTGCCGTGCGCGATCGAGCAGCTCGACATCTATGAGTCACAGGGTGTGGACATGGCGCACCTGTGCATCGGTCACCAGACGACAATCAAACGATCGGACGACCCGGGGTGGGAGACGCACAAGGAGATTGCGCGCCGGGGCGCGTTCGTCGGTTTCGACACCGTGGGGCACGAGATGAGTCAGTCGTTCATCCCGGCGAGAGAGAAGGTCGACATGGTCCTGAACATGCTCGACGCCGGGTTCGAGGACCACATCCTGTTGTCGGCCGATTTCGCCAACACCGCGCAGATCAAGGCGAACTGGGGCAACGGGTTCTCGACGGTGCTCATGCAGTTCGTGCCGAAGCTCCGTTATTTCGGCGTCCCGGAAGAGACGCTCCACAAGATTCTGGTCGACAACTCGCGCCGGTGGCTGGCGCACGTGCCGACCTAGCAGCCCGAGGCACACGCTCCGCTGCTTGCGATCGGCACGCGGCAATCCGCCAGTTGGATGCAGGCTTGACCCGGCCGGTCCGCCTTTTCGGACCGGACCAAGACGGGGGACACCGATGTATCGGCACGCAAAACGTTCAGTAATCGCACTCATGCTCGTCGCCGGTCTTGTCGGCTGCGGGGGTGGCGCACCCGCAGCCGACGTGGTTCCGGACTCCACCCCGCCAGAGGCGATGCCGGTCAGCGTACCGACGTACGGACTGGACCCCAGCTGGCCCTCACCCCTTCCCGACGGCCAGGTCATGGGCGTCCCGACCTCGGTCTCGGTCGATGCACGTGATCACGTGTGGGTACTGCATCGGCCCCGTACCGTGTCCGATGAGCAGGTAGGCAACGCGGCGCCGGCGGTGATCGAGTTTGATGCCGATGGGGCATTCTTACAAGGATGGGGCGGTCCCGGCGATGGGTATCACTGGCCAGACACCGAGCACGGGATCTTCGTCGACCACGAGACCAACGTGTGGATTACCGGCATCAACCCGCGGGCCGGGGGCAACGTGTCGGACCGGTCGGACGACATGGTGCTGAAGTTCACCCAGGACGGGACCTTTCTGTTCCAGGTCGGCGGATTCGACGTGAGCGGCGGGAACGCCGACACCGCGAGTCCGCGGCAGGCCGCCGACGTGAGCGTGTACGCCCCCACAAACGAGGCATTCGTCGCCGACGGCTACGGGAACCGTCGCGTCTGGGTGCTCGACGCACAGACCGGTGCGTTCAAGCGGCAATGGGGTGCGTTCGGCAACGAACCCGTTGACGCGATGCCGATTGGGGAAGCGATGCCCCAGCGCGTGCCGCCGGACCCAGACGCGCAGCTCGAGACGGAGGGGCCGGGCCCAGACGTGTGGGGTATCGTGCACGGCATCGGTGTGTCGAACGACGGATACGTGTATGTGGCGGATCGCGGCAACCGACGTATCCAGGTGTTCACCATCGACGGTGCATATGTGACGCAGGGTTTTGTCAACCGGACAGGACCGGCGGCGAATTCGGTCGGTCGCGTCGCATTCTCGGCCGATCCCGAACAGCGGTACATCTTCGCGAACGACTTCGGCAACGGCAAGATCTGGATTCTCGACCGCCAGACGCTGGAGACGGTTGGCGAGATCGGGTCGCCGGGCTCGGAGCCCGGTCAGCTCACGAGCCTGCACCACATCGCCGTCGACTCGCAGAATGCCGTCTACGGAGCGGAGGTCGGCCAAAACCGCCGGGTGCAGAAGTTCGTCGTTACCAATTAGACGGGCCTCGCCCAGAACACGATTCGGACGATTGACCAGGCGGGGCTCTCCCTGCCTCCTGTAGCCCGTCGTCGACCGGAAATACGCCTCAAAAAAACGCGTATCTAGCGTCGCCGTCGGCGGCTCGTCGCATTGCACTGGGCAGGTCAGGTTGTGTAATATCGCGGTCGCTGGCACAGTGAATTCACGGCTTTGGACGTGTGTAGTGTGAGGTGACAGATCACCTCGCAGCGCGGTGCGAAGTGGCTAGTTACTCGGCCCAACAAGACCAATGTCCAGCATGTGATCGTCGTGTCTGCGTGCCACGAAGGGAACAACCCTCTGACGGCCATGCAAGCCGGGGCGCGTATCGACGAGGCGGAAGAAAATGGGAGCGAGGTAAGCGGATGCGACACCTGGTAAGCGACGTGATGAGGGCGATGACGGTTTGTGTGGGGCTGCTCGGGCTGATGGCATGCCAGCCGGCGTCGGATGACGGGGCCAGCATGATTCCGCGGCTCGAAGGAACCGAGCAACCTGACATCCACGGCGTCTGGCAGGCGTTCAGCGAGGTGGAGCATAACCTCGAGGGGCAGGCGGCGCAGGCGGCCGCCGTGCTGCATCCCGGGGTGCCCAACGGCAACCCCGTACCGCACGCGCCGGTCCTGGCATTGGGCGCGCTGGGTGGAGTGCCCCCTAGCCAGGGCGTGGTTGTCGGCGGCACGATTCCGTATCGACCCGAAGCGCTGACCCAGCGGGATGCGAATCGTGCTACCGCGGTGACCCGCGACCCGCTAGTCAAGTGTTTGATGCCTGGAGTGCCGCGGGCGACGTACATGCCGTATCCGTTTCAGATCACGCAGGGGACCGAGAAGATCATGATCAATTATGGGTTCTCCAACGCGGGGCGTACGATTCACCTCGACGAGGTAAACCAAGGGGTGCCCGCTTGGATGGGGAATTCGGTTGGCCGCTGGGAGGGCGACACGCTCGTGGTGGAGGTGACGGACCTGATCGGCGACACGTGGTTCGATCGGTCCGGGAACTTCCATAGCGAGGCGTTGAAGGTCACCGAGCGGTACACACCAATTTCCCCGTACCACATGCAATACGAGGCGACGATCGACGACCCGGAGGTGTTCACCGAGCCGTGGACGATCTCGCTGCCGCTGTATCGGCGGATGGAGGAGCACCCGCGGGTGCTGGAGTATCGGTGCATCGAGATGGTGGAGGAGCTGATCTACGGCCATTTGCGGAAGGAGCAACTCGTCAGCCACTGGGAGGGCGACTACGGACGGCGAGGTGGAACGCTGGTGGTCGATATCACACGTCGGCCGACCTCAGACGACCTGAATCCCTAACAAAGTGACGACTTGCTAGATACTAGATAGAGGGTGCGCCAGGTACGGCGACCTACCGTCGCTCTCCGGACGCGAACGGGAATCAACAACGGAATGAAGGAGCCAGACAATGCGAGTTAGAGCAATCATTGGCGTCATGGTAGGCATGTGGCTGATGCTGGCGGCAGTCCCGGTGGGGGCGCATCATGCATTCTCGGCGGAGTTCGACGCGAACAGCCCGGTGCACATGCAGGGCACGGTAACGAAGGTGGAGTGGATCAACCCCCACGCCTGGATTCACATCGACGTGACGGCGGACAATGGCGATGTCGCGCGGTGGATGATCGAAGGGGGCAATCCGCACAACCTGTTCCGGAGGGGCTTCACCCGAGACACCATCGCCATCGGTATGGAAATCGTGGTCGATGGCTACGCCTCGAAGGACGGAACCCGGAGGGCCAACGGACGGGACCTGACGCTTCCCGATGGGCGCACGCTGTTCTTGGGCTCGTCCGGGACGGGTGCCCCACGTGATGGCCGCGACGCCACGGAACGATGAGTGAAGGGCCGTGTCAGAAGGGGCACCGGTGATGACGAGGTTCCGCTGTTTCGCGCTTGTGGTGGTGGCGTGCGCCGTGACCTCGGCGGCGCCCGGTTTCGCGCAGCCGGCTGGGGCCGGGCTGGCCCATACCCGTTGGGGCGATCCCGACCTGCAGGGGTACTGGAACAACAACACCCTTGTGCCCCTGGAGCGACCCGCCAACTTCGCCGGGAGGGACTCGCTGACCGATGAAGAAGTCGCGGAACGAGCAGCGTCGTGGTCCGCGCTGATCTTCGCGGACAGACCAGGCGACCCTGGCTTCTACAACGAGTTCTGGATGGAGTACGGACTGGACACGAATCGCACGTCGCTGGTGATCGACCGGCCGAATGGACAATTGCCGGCCCTGACGCCGAGGGCGGCCGAAGTACGGCAGGCCATCAGTGACAGATGGCGCGCGTCCAGTCGTGCGCCGGCGACCTATCTGGACCGCACCCTGGCCGATCGCTGCCTCACCCGTGGGATGCCAGGCACCATGACACCCGGGTACGGCTACAATCACAACTACCAGATCCTGCAGACACCGGACTACGTTGTCATCAATGTCGAGTTGATACACGATACGCGGATCATCCCGCTCGACGGGCGTCCCCACCCGTCACAGCACATCAAGCAGTGGCTGGGGGTCTCGCGCGGGCACTGGGATGGCGATACGCTGGTCGTCGAGACCACGAATCTGACCGACAAGGTCACCGAGCGCAACGGCGGCCCGACGGTCTTCGGCGTCGGCGAGAATCTCCATCTGGTCGAGCGCTTCACGCGCGTCAGCGACGACACGATCGACTACCGCTATACGGTCGAGGATTCAACGACCTACGAGGAGCCCTGGACCGCCGCGATTCCGATGCACAAGATCGAGGGGCCGATCTTCGAGTACGCGTGCCACGAGGGCAACTATTCCATTCCCAATATTCTCCTAGGCGCGCGGGCCATAGACCGCGCCGATCAACCGGACTGACACGCCATGCGTTTCGTGTTCGCCATCAGCCTGCTGCTCGCCGTTGTAGCACCGACCGCGGCCGCCCAGGAGCACCCAGGGGCGGAACCATACCAGCGGGTCTGTCAGTCCTGTCACGGTCCGGAAGGCCGTGGCGATCTGGCTCCCGGTTTGGTGCCACTCGGATTCGACATCAGCTACGTGCTCGCCGTGGTGCGCGAAGGCTACGGCCAGATGCCGCCAATCTCCCAGCGTGAGTTCCCGGACGACGATGTCCGACAGACCGTCGCCTATCTCGAGTCGCTGAGCGCGCAGCCCCAGACTCCGCCGGCGAGCTACGACGGTCCGCGCACGCAGGACGGGCGGCCCGACTTGAACGGGATCTGGCAGGTACTGAGCACGGCCGCCTGGGACATCAGGGCACACAATGCCCAGGATGGCATCCCGGCTGGGATTAGCGTCGTGGAGGGCGGCGAGATTCCGTACCAGCCCTGGGCCGCGGCGCAGCAGCAGGAGAACTACGCGAACCGGATGACGGACGACCCGGTACGCAAGTGTTTTTTGCCTGGGGTCCCGCGTGCTACCTACATGCCGTGGCCCTTCAGGATCTTTCAGACGCCGGACCACGTGGTCATGACCTACGAGTTTGCCCACGTCGTCCGAATTGTCTACACCGATGGCAGCCCGCATCCGTTGCCGAACGACTTCTGGATGGGTGATTCACGTGCCCGCTGGGACGGAGACACGCTGGAAGTCGACACGACCCATTTCAACGGACGGACCTGGCTCGACGCGGCCGGGAACTTTCACAGTGACGCCCTGCACGTCGTCGAACGGTATACTCCGACCACCGAGTATCACATCG